>Ga0209395_1002147_pt1 | contig 26479 bp, 19 predicted proteins | sample GOMGulsemesocosm_3_FD_184635 | JGI IMG/M metagenome (GOLD analysis project Ga0209395, IMG submission 184635) | Methane-oxidizing microbial communities from mesocosms in the Gulf of Mexico - GOM9D Gulf of Mexico (SPAdes) (version 2) | ecosystem: Environmental > Aquatic > Marine > Cold seeps... | reverse complement strand
TCAAGCAGATGCAATAAAGGCACTAGGTTGTGACCTTTTTCAGGGTTGGCTTTATGCTCCTGCATTACCTGAAAATGAATTTTTAGGCTGGAGTAAAAATCATAATAAAAAACTTGTTAATAAAGTAGAAAAACTATGCTTAGAAGTTGATAATGGCAGTCGTTTATAGTGGAGCATTCGATGTCCTATTTAGTGAAAAATGTAACTATACATCCTTTCAAAAATATTTAATTGCCTGATGAAGGATGAGTAAAAGTAATTATTCATCCTTTACCTACATTCCTGTATAATCCCGCGTATTAAACAACTGTCTTAGCAAAGCCCCTGACTTTGCACTTAAAAGCAGTTAAATCACCATTTATGACGTTGCTTTTCTCTTGATTAGATACTAGAAAAAGCACCGGTAATACTATATTGAATAAGTTGAGAGCCTTATGACCGTAGAACAATTCGACCCGAAAACACCTAAAAAGAGCAGTAACTCTGCTGAAAGCCAAACAACGACCTTAAACATTCCAGCTAAAATTATTGAAGAGCAACATCAAGCTCTTTCGGATTCAGCTAATGTAAACAAAGAGTCAAAAGGCGCTAAAGTCGGTTTTGTGTCACTGGGCTGCCCAAAAAACCTTGTTGATAGTGAGCGCATCCTAACCCAACTTCGCACTGAAGGTTATGATGTCACTAATAGCTACGATGATGCCGAGTTAGTTATCGTTAATACCTGTGGTTTTATCGACTCAGCTGTTCAAGAGTCTTTAGATACTATCGGTGAAGCATTGGCAGCAAATGGTAAGGTGTTAGTTACTGGCTGTTTAGGTGTTAAGAAAGATGAAATTATTGAACTTCACCCGAATGTTTTAGGTGTTACCGGTCCGCACGCTTACGATGAAGTTTTAGCTCAAGTACATGAGCATGTTACTAAACCTGCTCATAATCCGTTTATTGATCTAGTGCCAGAGCAGGGCGTAAAACTTACCCCTAAACATTACGCTTATTTAAAAATATCTGAAGGCTGTAACCATCGTTGTACCTTCTGTATTATTCCGTCAATGCGTGGTGATTTAGATTCACGTCCAGTTGGTGATGTATTAGGTGAAGCGCAACGTTTGGTGAAAGCTGGCGTTAAAGAGTTATTAGTTATCTCACAAGATACTTCTGCTTATGGCGTAGATGTTAAACATAAAACCGACTTTTGGGATGGTATGCCGGTTAAAACACATATGCAGCAGTTATGTGAAGAGTTGGGCAAGCAGGGCGTTTGGGTACGTTTGCACTATGTTTATCCTTACCCACATGTTGATAAAATCATTCCATTAATGGCTGAAGGAAAAATACTGCCGTATTTAGATATTCCTTTTCAACATGCCAACAAACGTATTCTTAAATTAATGAAACGTCCTGGTAGTTCAGATCGCGTGTTAGAACGTATTGCTAAGTGGCGTGAAATTTGTCCTGAACTGGTTATTCGTTCAACCTTTATTGTTGGCTTCCCTGGTGAAACTGAAGAAGAGTTCCAAGAGCTTTTAGAGTTTTTAGAAGAAGCACAATTAGACCGTGTAGGCTGTTTTAAATATTCGCCAGTAGAAGGTGCTACTGCTAATGCTTTACCTGACCATGTATCAGAGGAAGTAATGGAAGAGCGCTTACAACGTTTTATGGAAGTACAAGCGAAAATAAGTGCTGATAAACTACAAGCTCGCATAGGCCAAGAGTACTTAATTTTAGTTGATGAAGTAAACGACCTTGGTATTGTAGGTCGCTCTTACATGGACGCACCAGAAGTTGATGGTAAAGTGTATCTGTCTGATGATTTTGACGCCAAACCTGGTGATCAACTTTGGGTACAAATAATTCATGCCGACGAACATGATGTTTGGGGCGTTCGCGTAGAAGATTAACATTGTTTTCATTTTACTTTGCATAGCTCGATTTAAGTTAGTCTCAGTTATTGATTATGTCCCGTCCTAAAATAAGTTGACGGTTTTAATGGAAGGCCAGTAGCTTTTGCTACAGGCCTTTTTTTATGCCCGGAATTCAATTTTCTCATACTGTTATTCATCCACAGATGCATCCTTAATGATTTTTATAACAATACTGATACATATTGACTCATTATAAGTGATCGTGTATTTTGTTAATTCGATACGTTTTGTCTCACTTTAGGTTTGGCAAGATTAAATTAACAAGCGGACTCGTAATGAACAATCAAATAAGTGAAACAGAAGTAAAGCCTGGCCCTCTAGATGGCATTACCGTATTGGATTTTTCTCGTGTATTGGCTGGCCCCTATTGCACCATGGTTTTGGCTGATCTTGGCGCACGGGTTATCAAAGTTGAACGCTTTGGTACTGGTGATGATACCCGTGCATTTGGGCCTTTCGTCGGCGTTGATTCAGCTTACTTTATGTGTTTTAACCGCGGTAAAGAGAGCATTTCGCTTGATATTAAATCACCACGTGACAGAGAGTTATTAGAACGCCTGTTGGACAGTTGTGATGTGGTTGTTGAAAATTTCCGCCCTGGTGTAATGGAGCGCCTTGGTTACGGACCAGAGCGTCTTGCTAAAACTCATCCCCATATTATTTATTCGTCCATTTCCGGTTTTGGTCACAGTGGCCCATTCAGTGACTTACCTGGTTACGATATGGTGGTACAGGCAATGGGCGGAGTAATGAGTCTGACTGGATGGCCAGGGGCGGAGCCTGCTCGTGTAGGCACTAGTTTTGGTGACTTAGGTGCTGCTCTCTTTGGCGCTATTGGTATTTTGTCAGCACTTTATAGCCGAACCCGTGATGCCCAAGGCACACGAATCGATATTGGCATGCTCGACTGTCAGGCGGCGTTGATGGAAACGGCGTTGGCACGCTATGACGTGGAAGGTATTGTACCAACACGAACCGGTGATAATCATCCATCACTGGCCCCCTTTGAAACCTTTGCCGCAAGTGATGGCAAGTTCGTCATCTGTGCCGGCAATGATACCTTGTTCATGTTAATGATGGATGCTTTGGGTTCACCTCAATTGGCTTTAGATGCACAGTTTCTAACCAACGATTTACGTGTCCAAAATCGCAAAAAACTGGTTGAAGATGTTGAGGCGATAACACTTACCGAGCCAATGCAGCATTGGATTGATGCGCTCAATGAAGCAGGAGTGCCTTGTTCGCCGATAAACACCATAGATAAATTATTTACCCATCCACAACTGCTAGCGCGCAATATGATCGTTAAAGTGAAAGGCGAAGGTGATAGACCAATACGCACCGCTGGTAATCCAATCAAGATGAGCTCACTAACAGAAATAGATCCTGAAAAACCACTCAAGTCGCCAGGGCTTAACGAACATCGAGAGGCAATTTTAGCCGAATTGATGGCTAACAACGGTGCTTATGCGCCAACACCACAGCCTCCGCAAAATTCGGAGGATAATGAATTAAAGACTCAAGCCAAAGAAACGTCTGCCAGTTAATCCTTAATATTCTAAAAGAGAGAGTTGAATTATGAACAGTAAAAGCAAGGTTAAAACTAAGCCCGAAGCAGGACAACAGCAAAGTAACGAAACTAAAGATAGTGCTGAATCAGCAACTTGCACACAATCTACAGTAACTGTGCTGGAAACCATACTGGTCGAACGCCGTGAACGAGTAGGAATGATCACCCTGCATAGACCTAAAAGCCTAAATGCTTTGAGTAGACAACTGGCCAGAGAAGTGGTCGATACCTTAAAAGCTTTCGATGCTGACGATAATATAGGGGCGATTATTATTACTGGCAGCGCGCGAGCATTTGCCGCCGGCGCCGATATTGAAGAAATGGCAAATCTGACTTACGCCGAGTTTTATTGTGATGATATTTTTGCCCCTTGGGATGAACTGCGTTTAATCAGCAAACCTATTATTGCCGCCGTCAGTGGTTATGCACTGGGCGGTGGTTGTGAGCTAGCCTTGATGTGTGATTTTATTATTGCTTCTGAAGATGCTCAATTTGGACAACCGGAAATCAAGCTTGGCATTTTGCCAGGCATAGGTGGTTCACAGCGCTTGGCCAATGCGGTTGGCAAGTCACTGGCGATGGATCTGGTACTCACGGGTAGAACAATCGATGTTCAAGAAGCTAAAGCCGCTGGATTAGTAGCGCGAGTTGTTCCAGCTAATGAGTTATTACAAACCACGCTAGAGGCAGCCCATACCATCGCAGCACATAACAGCCCAGCGGTTCGTATGGCGAAAGAAGCGGTCAATGTTGCCTTTGAAACCAGCCTGACTGAGGGCATGCGCCATGAGCGCCGCTTATTTCAGGCAGCCTTTGCAACCGAGGGGCAGAAAGAGGGTATGCATGCCTTTATTGCCAAGCGCGCACCTGTTTTTCGCCATCGCTAGAAAAGTTAGCCCTGATATTTAAAAATCTAAATAGGAGTTGAAATGTCTACTCAAGTTATTCTACCGCGCATCATGCAGGTAGGTGAAAATGCAAGCCTAGAAATAGCCAGAGTATTAGTTAGCTTAGGTTGCAACCGTCCGCTTATTATTACCGACAAAGTAATGGTGCAACTGGGTTATGCCCGTCGTATTCAAGTAAGTTTAGGTGCTCATAACATTCACGCTCATGTCTTTGATGATACTGTGCCAGAGCCAACAGTTAAATCTATTCAAGCAGGCGTAGAGAAAGCGCGAGCGGGCAATTTTGATTGTATTATTGCCCTTGGTGGTGGTAGCCCAATCGATAGCGCCAAGGCGATTGCGATTTTAGCGAAACATGGCGGCGTAATGCAAGATTATCGTTTCCCTCGCATGGTCATAGAGCAAGGCTTGCCGGTGATTGCTATACCTACAACTGCTGGTACTGGCTCTGAAGTTACTCGCTTTACCATCATCACTGACGAAATCACTGACGAGAAAATGCTCTGTGTTGGCATTGGCTTTATGCCCGTTGCGGCGTTGGTCGATTATAAATTAACCATGAGCTTGCCGCCTAGGACCACCGCCGATACCGGTATTGATGCCTTAACGCATGCCATTGAGGCCTATGTCAGTAAAAAAGCCAATGCATACAGTGATAGCCAAGCAATTGCGGCAATTAAATTGCTTGGGCCAAACTTACGTAAAGCTTATCGCGATGGTAGCGATACACAAGCTCGTGAGGCGATGATGTTAGGTTCAACTTTGGCTGGGGTTGCATTCTCTAATGCCTCTGTAGCATTAGTGCATGGCATGAGTCGTCCTATTGGTGCCTTTTTTCATGTACCTCATGGTCTATCCAATGCGATGTTATTACCAAGCGTTACCGCTTACTCAATTCCCGCCGCACCAGCACGTTATGCCGAGTGTGCGCGAGCAATGGGTATTGCCTCTGAGCAAGATAGTAATGAGTTTGCTAATCAAAAATTATTAATCGAACTGCGCGCATTAAACGAGGAATTAGCGGTACCAACGCCGGAGCAGTTTGGTATTAAGCGCGCTGACTTTTTTAAGGTTTGTCGAACCATGGCCGAGCAGGCATTGGCTTCTGGATCACCGAGCAATAATCCCATTGAACCATCAATTAGCGACATGATGGAAATCTATCAAGGTTTGTGGGTTTAACATTTGTTAATACAATTATTTTAGCGCTTATTTAGACATTATTTTATAACTTAGTTTAGGAATTTTTATGAACATTATCGGACACTTAATCAACGGTGAACTATGCACTGGCTCATCACGTACCCAAGATATATTTAATCCAGCAACGGGGCAGGTTACTCGAAAAGTAGCCCTCGCATCTGTTGAAACGGTCGAACAAGCTATTAGTTGTGCTCAGGCTGCGTTTCCAGCATGGCGTAATACGCCGGTAATAAAACGCGCACGCGTCATGTTTCGTTTTAAAGAATTACTTGAAGCCAATGCCGATAAAATTTGCCAGATGATTGGTGAAGAGCATGGCAAAATATCACATGATGCGGCTGGTGAATTACAACGCGGCATCGAGAATGTTGAATACGCTTGCGGTGCGCCAGAGTTATTAAAAGGTGAGCACAGTAAAAATGTTGGGCCAAACATTGATTCATGGAGCGAGTTTCAACCTTTAGGTGTTGTTGCTGGTATTACGCCATTTAACTTCCCTGCTATGGTGCCATTATGGATGTTTCCCATGGCCATTGCTTGCGGTAACTGTTTTATCTTAAAACCTTCAGAGCGCGATCCGAGTTCAACGTTATTTATTGCCCAGTTATTAAAAGAAGCGGGGTTACCTGATGGTGTCATGAACGTGGTGAATGGCGATAAGGTCGCGGTTGATGTATTGCTTTCTGACGTACGTATTAAAGCGGTTAGTTTTGTTGGTTCAACGCCAATCGCTGAGTATATTTATGCTACAGCTAACGCGAATGGTAAACGTTGCCAAGCATTAGGCGGCGCAAAGAACCACGCGATAGTAATGCCAGATGCCGACATGGATAATGCCGTTAACCAATTACTCGGTGCTGCATTTGGTTCTTCCGGTGAACGTTGCATGGCGTTATCTGTTGCAGTCGCTGTTGGCGATGCTGCTGCGGATGAACTGGTAGCTAAAATGACCTCTGCCATGGCAGGACTAAAAGTTGGTGCATACAGTGATAGCAGCAACGATTTTGGTCCAGTTATTACCAAGCAACACCGCGACAAAGTGGTTGGTTATATTAATCATGCAGAGCAGCAAGGCGCAACAATCGTGGTTGATGGTCGCGAGCCGAAAGTCGATGGTTACAGTGACGGCTTCTTTGTTGGTGGTACGTTAATCGATAATGTTACTGCTGATATGGTCAGTTATAAAGAAGAAATCTTTGGTCCTGTATTACAAGTTGTTCGGGTACAAACCATGCAACAGGCGATGGATCTAATTGACGCCCACGAATATGGTAATGGTACTTGTATCTTTACCCGTGACGGCGAAGCGGCACGCTATTTTTCTGACAATATCCAAGTGGGCATGGTTGGTATCAATGTGCCATTACCTGTGCCAGTTGCGTACCATAGTTTTGGTGGTTGGAAACGCTCTCTGTTCGGTGATTTACATGCTTACGGGCCCGATGCAGTACGCTTTTACACCAAGCGTAAGACTATCACCCAACGCTGGCCTTCTGCCGGTGTTCGTGAAGGGGCTGAGTTTTCAATGCCCACTTTAGTGTAACGTCAGTTCAATTAAGTTTGCTGTCACGGTATCCTCGGCAGTCTTAACTCGCATTTCTAATAAATAGGCTAATCAATAGATTAGCCTTAGTTTATTCTTCCCATATATGCCTTTGAACCTAGGTGATACTTGCCTAAATGCGCCAGACTTGCCTATAATGAGCGCGCAATTTATCACAGGATATACCATGACAATTCAACGAAGAGAGAAAGGTTCATCTATTACTCGAGTACTCGAAATAATCGAGGCTATTTCTCGCGCCGAGCGACCGATGTCACCCGCTGAATTAGGCTTTCTACTCGATATCCCTAAACCCAGTATTCATCGTTTATTGCAGCAACTTGAAGCTGATAATTATGTGCAAATTAATATGCGTGGTCTGTTAGTTCCTAGTGACCGCATGCATAGCATCGCTTTGGGTGTGTTGCATAGCAGCCGCTTTAAAGCTTTACGTCAGGCTATTCTAAAAAACCTAGCAGAAACCATCGGTGAAACTTGTGGTATCGCCATCCCCGATGGCATAGATATGATCTACTACGACCGTGTGCAAACCAACTGGCCGTTGCGCATTCATTTACCTGTTGGCAGTCATACCCCCGCATGGTGTACCGCTAGTGGTAAACTGTATTTAAGTTCTCTACCCAAAGAACGCCGTCAGCGTATTATAAGTAAATTGCCATTGGATAAATTGGCTCGTAATACCTTGACCGAGCCTGCAGCATTAGAAAGCGAATTGATAAATATTCAGGGAAATGAGCTAGGAACTGATAACGAAGAATTTGTCGACGGTATGGTTGCTTGCTCAGTACCCATTAAAGATCAGGATGGCAAGTTGTTTGCCTGTTTGTTCACTCATGCTCCAGTGATCCGCAAAAGTTTAGATGAGTTAATAAGTTTTGAATCTGTATTGCGTCAGGCAGCTTTAGAGTTAGGTGACCTACTCAAGGATAACTAATAGATCAGCTCACCTCACCTATTCAAATACTTGACCAAGAATATCAATAAATTCTTTATTAAGAGAACATCGACTCGTGTTGAGGTAAATACATTAACGTCATTAACAAACCTTAAAAAACGACCAATTACAGACGAGAATTGGTCGTTTTATTAACTAACCAAAAATATTTGGTGTAGGTCCTAGGTTAGTTAAATTGGGAAAAATATTGTCGATATCATTTTGGTCTACTCCAAACCAGTGTCCCAATGCTGCGGCGTATTGATCAATCGACTGCGTTGGGATTAAACGTCCACTTCCTGCATCTAAGGCATGGCCAAAATCTGCAATGGGAATATCACCTAATATCTGCTGACCTTGTACTCCTCCGCCAATAACAAAATGGTGCGAGCCCCAACCATGGTCAGTACCATCGCCATTCGTCGCCAGCGTGCGACCAAAATCAGATGCGGTAAATAGGGTTACATCATTTTGTAAACCTAATTCTGTTATTGCTTGATAAAATGCCACCACCCCTTCATCAATTTGAGTTTGTAATTTAGGCAAAGTACTTGCCTGACCTGAATGGGTGTCAAACCCTCCCATGGCAACGATAAATACTTGCCGATTTGTATTTAACTGCTCTCTTGCCGCAATAGATTGTGTTACTGATTTTAATTGACTACCTAAACCTGTTGCAGGGAATTGGGTATTGAACAAGGGATCAGAGCCAGTGGCCGAATTATATTGTTTGTTAGCATCAAAAGAATCACGTATTTTGTTTACCATATCTTGTTGTAATAATGATTCTCCCTGAAGATACTCAGAACGAAAATGCTCACTCAAATGTGCAGCAAAGGACTCTTGTTCTGTTTCATCTATAATATCTAAACTTAATGCCCGCCCACCTGATACTTGGTAAGGCGTGGTGTTTTTTCCTGTTAGAAATAATTCGCCGCCCCCTGTAGTTATATTGGTAAAAGTATTAGAGCCAGATGAATTTTTACTCGCTATAGCATCGGCATATAATCCGGCCCAACCGTATTTAGCACCTTCTGTAGCGCCTGACATCCAAGTTGCCTGTTGATCATTATGTGAAAATAAACGAGGTGGAAGTTTTACAATATCCTCTTCAAATGAATTGGCATTTGTCGGTTCAATAAGCGGGCCGACATTACCAATAATAGCCGCGTTTCCCGTTTGAAATAGATTATGAATACCCGATAACTCTTGAGGTAATGCAAACTTTCTACCACCAAATTGTGCGGCGTTTAAAGGTGAAAGCGGTAACAAGTTTTCTTTTAACCTTGGTGAACTTTGTTGTGCTAACAAGGTTTTTCTAATATCAGCCCAGCGGTTATAACTTTGGCTGTCGTAAGGAATAACTGTGTCGTGATTGTCCATGCCACCATAAAAAAATAAACAAACTAACGCTTTATAATCAGAGTTTTCATTTGCCTGACTCTTTATGCTCGTTAATAGTGAAGCCATACCACCTAAAGAGGCGGTAGCTAAAGAAAATGAACTTGCTTTTAAAAATGAACGACGGTCCATAGCCATAATATGTATTCCTATTGTTGAATTAAGTAGTCAGGTGAGGTCATTATCAAAAGAACTGCTAGTTGTATCTTATACAGGCCATTATCTTGAGAATCTTCGGGTAACTTATTGAGCGTTGATAGAATATAACTACGTGTTTGCTTTGAAAGCGTACCGTAGGTTAATAATAAATCTAAATGGTCAATGAGCTTTTCTTGATTATTAATCAGTCCAAGCTCCACTTCATATTTAGCTACAAAGCTTTGCGGGGCATTAGTGAAATCAAGAGAGACACCTTCATCGCTAAAAAACGATTGCACATCTGCTAAGTCAACAGAATTACCATCTAAAAGAATAAAATAAGTGATGAAATTGGTATAACCTGCAACTGAACTTGCATTGACTATTTGAAATTCAGGGGCTTTTAAACCGTGTTTCGCTGATAAAGTACCAGGGGCTATATAACCTGGGCGGAAAAAATTAAACACTGAAGGTGAGCGATAAGGGTGCTGTCCTAAAGAGGATGAACTACCTGTATCCCATAATAACTCTTGAAATTCAGGGGTGACAGCTTCAATGTTAAAAGCACGTGCCCAATGAGTAAAGCGTAGAATAGGCTCACGTATTTTACCCGCAGTAATACCTTGTATATTTCGTGCTTCAGTATCAAAAAGTACAGCAGCAAGTGTCGCGGCTAAATCTCCTCGTTTACTTTTACCTACTTTTTTGTCATTTGGTAAAGTGAATTCTCCAAGCGTAAATGCATTAGCAACCCGACCAACATACTCTGGAGATGGATTACTCATAACCAGCCGCTGAATAATATGGCTAGAGACAAAAGGCGCAATATTGGGATGGGAAAATATATGATCTAACGCTTGGCTTATACTTGCATCAGCCGAAGTGCCAGCAGCAATAGTGAAATTAAGAAAGTTTTTTTCTTTTAAAGAATGAGATTCTTCAAAAGTGACCATAGGTGTTGCGTATGCAGTAAAAACGGACTCTTCAATCACTATTTCATTAAGGTTCATACCGGTAAACACTTTAGCAAGTCCGGTAATATCTTTGTTATCGTAGGTTTCTATCACATTACCGTTTGTGTCCAATTTTGGGGTGCCATCCATATTTAATTCAACCACACCTATGGTGAACAGCTGCAATAACTCTCGGGCATAATTTTCATCAGGCATACGTCCGGTAACAGGATCTCCTTTTTCACTTCCCTGATACGTTAAGTAATAACCCATTGCAGGTGAATACGTGACAGCTTCAAGGATATCTCGATAATTACCGAATGCATGCTCAATTAATAAATCTTGAAAGTACGCAACAGCACTTGGCACATCTGTCAATTCTTCACCGCCACCATTTGAGACAACAAGTAGCTCAGACAAGGCAAATGCCATTCTTTGACGTAACTGATCCTGGCCAGTAATAGCATTTCGCCAAAAACCTATAGTCGTTGATTCTATTTCTAGAAAACTTAACTCTTCGTCTGAAGTTGACGTTTTAGACATTTCTGAAAATACAGGAAGAAGATAACTCGGCTCTTTAGCAATTTGCTCGGTAAACCATTGAGAAATGCTTTTATTGGTCAGTGCGTTAATCTCATTGAGCCTTGGACCAAAGGTAGCTTGAGTTAAAAATCGGGCTACATCATCAGCTTCAGTGTAAATAATATCAGTTGAAGTATTTTGACTTTCATCAGCTTCGGTCGAGCCTTCATTAATGGTGCTTTCATCACTTGTACTATTTTCATCCTCAGCTTCATTTACAGCACTATCACCGGTTGAAATGGGCACAGGCTCTTCATTAGAATCTAAGTCTGAATCGCCACCACCACAAGCCGTTAGTAGTATTAAAAAAGTGAAAATTATAAAGGGATATAAAATGTGTTTTATTGAGCTTGCGCTCATAGCTGATGGTGGCAAAGGTTCAACATTTTCTGATGCCCGAAATGATAAGCAGGGACTTAACATGAAATTTGAGAATTTTTGCCCGGTTGTTGTTTTAAATATAATTGAATTGTTATTTCTATTCATCATTCACCCTTTTTTAAGTCATAGTTTGAAAAAGGCTATTGGTATTAGCTTTTGACTCTATGACGAGCGAAGGGGGAATTTGAGTAATAAAAAATAAATGTTTTTAAAAAAATTGGAATTTAGCTTAGAAGCGGTAAGTAAAAGTACCCTCAAAGGTTCTACTACGGCCTTGGTTTGCCCACAAGGGCACAGCATTAAATGCGCCAGCGATGTATTCCTCATCAAAGACATTTTTAACAAAGAGAGCAAAACTAAAACGATGACTTAAATCAATAGCAGCAGAAAAGTCCATTACTTGATAATCCGGAAAATAGGTCTCGTTGGTTGCATCTATATAACGTTCACCAACATAGGTATAACCGGTACTAATTCGAGTTGGCCAACGGTCAAGCAAGAACAACTCTTTTGTTATCCATAATCGAAAATATTTTTCTGGCGTCATACGTGGATGACGATTTAGTAGTTCATCATCAGCCGTCGCTAATATTTTGGCATCTAATAGGCTGCCCGCCAAAGTAAGATGCCAACCATGGCCAATTGAACCAGCTAAGTCACATTCAAGGCCTTTGTTTTTCTGTCGATGGACTATAGAAGAGATATACTTTTTATCGATTTCGAATAAAGAACATGCCAATTGTAGCCGTTGTTCAAACCAGCTAGTTTTTGCACCTATCTCAAATTGTTCAGCAATTGCTGGATTGGGAAAATTAATGGTATAAATAGGCTCAGGATAATCATAATAGTCTGGCGTACTGGCTATTTCTTTAACACCCACTTGCGGAGTAAAAGATTCGCTGAGATTAAAAAAAATGCTACTGTCATTTGTCAGAGAATAAATCGTACCAAAACGGAAACTCGTTTGATAATAATCCCTGCTGATTTCTGTTGAAGGTAATTTAGCGTTAAAATCAAGATAATCTATACGCGCGCCAATAAAGCTTGTTAACTTTTGCCAGTTGACCACCCATTGGCCAAATACACCGACATTAAAATCAGTTACATTACTACCTACCGCCTCAGGGTTAAATAGTGCTTCTGATTGTTCAATGGGGATGAAGTTACCTTTAGTATCATGGGTCTGCCATATCAAAGATTCTGGCTTCGCTCGATTAAGATTAGCGCCATACAATTGTTCAATATCAAGTACACCAAAATTATCATTACGGTGTATAACAAACTCGGCACTTAGCGCCATCGTATCATGCTGAAATTGTACTTGTTCATAAAACAAGTCCTCTTCATTAATACTAATACCTGACAACCCTTGTTGTAAAAGCTGTGCAAGCTCTTCATCTTCTAATACAGCGTCAGTAAGGTCATCTTGGCTAAATTCTTCGCCATTAATATCAATAATAAAGGCTTCAATAATTGGGTAACTTAGCTGGCTTGTTGAACTTGACTGATCATATTGGAAATGAAAATCAGCAGACCAATTAGCAATACTCCAATCAGTTAAGCTAATATTAATACCATCTCGATCGACAGATAAACCTGATCTAAGATCATCTTCTCTAGCGGTTACCACATCGATGCCGCCCTGTTCTTTTTGAAAAAACTCTACTTGATTAGTAAAACCTTCGATTGGACTACCAAATTTTTGCAATACCTCTTGAGATTCACGCCTAACATTAACCGTTAAGACACCACCATTATCAAATTGCTTTTGAGCAATAAACATAACGCCTTGCGCATCGTTTAAGTCTAATTTTTCTTCACTGCCTTCTTGTTGATAATAGCCAACCAGTCGGGTATCTATGTCGTTAAGCATTGTCCAAGAAAAATCTAGCTCTGCTCGTTTAAATTCATCACTGCCTATTTTGGTAACAAGTTTATTAGCACTACCGTTAGCATCTTTGAGCATCATATTGATGATTCCGCCAGGCTCCATTCGACCATAGAGCACAGAATTAGGGCCTTTAGCTATTTCAATGGAATCTAGAAAGGCAACATCTACAGGTGCAACATACGCGTGAGCAGAAATTCCATTAATTTTTAAAGCTGGGTATGAAAAGCCCCTTAATCGAATCTCATCAGCGACACCGGCATTACGTTCCAAATAGGTTGCAGAAGATACCAGCTGTACAGCATCGGCATAATTTCGAGCTGCACTGTCGTCGATTAACGACTCTGGCACGGCATTAACTATTTGAGGTGTGTGTAAAAAATCACGGTGTGTTTTAGTACTCGATACTGTTGTACCTAAGTTATAGGGTGAAATCAGCTTACCAACGACTTCAATTCTTTCAATAACTGGCGGTGCAACTTGTTCAGGTTTAACTTTCGTTCTAACTTTTGGCTTTGATTTAGCGAGCACTTTAACTGGCGGTAACTTTGCTTTTTGTTTGAGTACAACACGCTCAATTTTTATCAGCCTATTATTACTTATATTTGCTCTTAAGCCAGTATTTGCTAGTAATATATTCAAACCTTGTTGCAGTTGATAGTCACCAATAAGGGCATTACTGTTAATGTTTTTTGTTAATCCCGCTAAAAAAGTAATATTGAGATCAGCTTGAAGGGCAAACGCTGTTATGGATTGACTAACAGCTTGCTGTTTAATATTAAAAGCAAAGGTCTTACCTTGTTGTGAAAAAACTGCAAAGCTAGGCAGCAGTGCTAGTAATAGCAACGCGTTGCAGCATGTTTTATACCCAAGCCACCTCAAGATGCAGGATTCAGCTAGAATTAGAAACTTCTTTAGGTAAGGCATTGATTGAAGAGAATGGTTATTCAGGAGAATAAGCTCCTGCATTCTCTAAGAAGCTACATCCATGTAGCGTCCTTGTCGAAACCAATAACGAAGCATAAAACGTTTCTAAACTAGCCTCTTAGGGACGACTGAGCAGAACATGCTCGTCGTTGCATCTATTTTTAAGGGAACAACCATTAATAAAAAGATGCGCCTTGATCATGATTTGCTCAGGCATCCTGAAACTCGCATCTTGAGGTGGTTTGGGTATATACATATTTATCCTTTTTCAATTAATATAAGATAAGGAGTTATTCTTTTTACTTTGATTGGCAAAGTATAGGATAGGTTTTGCAAGGATGTATAAGGTTCATCTAAATCCAAAACACCGTTAAGCGTCAAAGTTTTAAGTGAGTCATCCAGTATCACTATTTTTCCCTTATGATAACGCGACAATTCAGTCACCACAGTTTCAAGGGATTGCTCAGTAAATACATATTTACCTTTTAACCAAGCAGTTTTCCGTAAATAATTTACTTTTTTCTTAGTGCTGAATTGTTTTTGTTCTTTAGCAAGCGTAAGACTTTCACCGACGTCTAAAACTAAACTACTCGCACTATTATCTGTATTTTCAACCTTTACACTGTGCTCTGTAACGACAACAAGCGTATCTTGGTTTTCTCTTTTATGTACCAAAAATTCAGTACCAAGCGCTGTAACTTGCATATTTCCTGCTTGCACGACAAAAGCACGCTGGCGATCTGGTGCTACAACAACATAAATTTCACCAGTAATAACATTTATCTCTCTACTACCTTCTTTCATTGATACTTCAATTGCCGAGCCGGTATTTAGTGTGATTATTGAGCCATCTGACAATAAGTGCTCTGCTCGCTCCCCAGTGGAAGTATAATAATCTGCAGTTATTGGGATCCATAATGAATTGCCAAAAAATAGCGTAAAGCTCAAGATAAGAAATGAAGCAGCTAGGGACCAAATCTGCCATTTTGATGGTGTTCGCCTAGTAACTTTTCCAGCCGAATTATCATTACTTTTAGGCACTAAATCTATCTCAGGCAACGCTGAAGCATCTTGCATTAACAACCAAGTTTCTTCAGCTTGGGCAAAAGCTAAACCATGCGCTTCATCTTTAGAAAGCCATTCAATAAAACGTTCTTCATCGCCATTAAGCATAGCGCCTGTTTCAAGCTTTACGATCCAGTCGTAAGCTTGTTGTTCGATGAATGTGTATGTTTCATTTACCATAATAAAAATTCTTTATCTGCTCTCTATGTAGACGATTAAGTGCGTCTTTTGAGTAATTATTTTTCTGACTTTTTTAATTGTTCTCGACAATATTGTACCGCGCGTCGTAAATGTTTTTCTACCATATTAACACTGATGCCCATTCTATCTGCGACATCCTCTTTTTCAACGTTTTGAATACGCTGCATTTTAAAAACATCTTGAGTTTTAGTTGGCAGTTCTTTTAATGCTGCGGAAACAAGCTGTAATTGTTCTTGATAAACTAGCGTTTGTTCAGGTGAACGTTGGTCTAACGCTTCAATAGTTTCATCTACAACTACTGGCGATTTACTCGCTCTTCTTAGATGGTCGATAACCAAATTATTCGCCATGCGATATAGATAAGCTTTTGGATACTGAACTGAAACCTGCTGTTCAAGAGAGTGTAACCTGAGATATAAATCATGCAGCAAGTCTTCAGCTACTTGAATATCTTGCACGCGCTTTAGAATAAATCCTAATAAAGCTTGTTGTTGATCGGCATAAACTTGTTGAAGTACTGAATTCAATACAATTCCCTTTAATAATTCTCAGTTAACTGTCTTGTTAAATTTTTGGTAAGAAAAAGGAGAAATAATAAAACACGTAATTAAGTGTTACTTATCAGACTTTAACATTGTAGCAATATGAGCCTCAAGAAAAATGTTAGCGGCGTGTTGTTTAAGTTATATAGCATGAAAATTTTGCTATGCGTATGAAGCGTGCCTAAATTAGAAGTACGTCGCATTACATTTTCATTATTGAAAATCGGATGATAAATCTAAAAAGCTATCGTTAATTAAATTTAAATAAGTATTACTCTCTAACTTAGTGCAAGGATGCCTAGCCTCTTTATGAAGAAGCTTTCTCAATATATTTTTATCTTCTCTATGTTTTATTAAGTATGAGACGAATTGAAAGGCACTTGCATACAAGTGGGACCTTTGCTCTGAATCCCATTCATTTTCTAAAAAAGCTAAATCAGCAATCTTTAAAGGGGGAGGGGAGTTAAGAGTCTTACTATGGTTTAAAGAATACACATATACAGTTCCTTTCATGTGAAATTCTATTTTTTTAAAAAAATCGGCTAAGCCTTCTGTTAACCAACGTGCACTATGACCAAAGAGGTAAAAATTAATAGCATGCACCAACTCATGAATAATTGTGTACTCTAGTTGTTGTTCGGTTCGATAAGCGGCAAAAGCAAAGTTACTATTTGTCAAAAATAAGCCTTGGCTATTAGTGCTGTCTATCGATAATGTTGAAATCACATCGGAATAACTTTCAAGGCTAGGTAACAACACCAAATTCATGGTTATGGGTTCTTTTAGTGTTAAGCCAAACCATTCTTTATAAAGTAGAAGAATTAATTTTATTTTTTCTTTGATTGTTTTATGAAAATCAAAAGGTAGGTCAGAAGAAATAACCCTGATTGCTAATAGCTCATCAACTTGGTGTTTTTTTGTTTTTAATGGCATCTCATAACTATATAACTCTAATGTTTGCCTAATTTGCTCAATAAGGTCTTCATCAATTGTCGTCTTACACTTAAAAACTTCTCTTAATGGAAAATTAGCAAGCGTTTGAGGTTTAACTGAAATGTTATTAGCTTTCTTACTTTTATCAGAGATTGGAGCTGTTACTGATTCATACCTGATAGTTTTGGTAGGGGAGGATAAAACTGCTCTTTTCGTAACAGGGCTAGGGGACTTAGAACTATTAAGGCTATTTTCTTGAAAAAGTTTACTAGAGGCAAAAACAAGCAATATAAATACTACAATGGCTATTTTTTTTATATGTTGATTTTTACGGCTCATATAACTTCCTTAAAATAAATTAGCCTTCATTACCTCGAAATATGTAGCATAACTGAGTTAGGTTTTATCAGCCATGAAACAATGTGCTGTTATTTACTTAATGAGGATAGAATATTATTAATTGCTCTAATTTAAAGCATAAATAACATGCTTTTTTGACATTGTTGTTAATCCCTAAATTAACTAATTCAGTTGTTCAGAATAAAAAACCTTGTCCTGTTAAAGCGTGTACATGGGTAATAGCGAGTATTAAGTTAGTTCATTTAGTGCCTATGAAGCGTAGTATCGAAGTTGAAAACAGTAAGCGTTTAGCTTGTGTGGCTGAAATAGTACTAGAAACTATTAAATCCTCAGATAGATGATCATTTTCTTGCATGTACCTTCATTATGTCGACTAGAGCCAGTAACAATTCATTGGGGAAATCTAACTGGTTGATTTTAAATAAGGTGCAGAGTAATATGCTCATAATTCATTAACGTGTGGCGTTCAGAAAATTTCAGCTTGATAGTAGGATTGTTCTCTACTTAGTTTAATGGTTTATTTAAAAATAAAATTTCATGGATGATTAGATGAACGACAAACAACAGTGGAAAGTGAATTTTTTACTCCTATCTATGCTTTTTCTTAATGCATGTGCTTCTCCAAAATATCTACCTAAACAAAAAGTAGAGGCGAAGTACGAAACTGGAATTTCTTATACCTACCATACACTTTCCCAAGCCTATCATAGCCGTGGTTTCAAACTCGAGGGGGCAGAGTTGACTTTGGTGGAAGCCGTGAAGTATTCACCATTGTCAGTTAATGAGTGTCACCGTTTATTGAAAAGTAAACAACCGTCCAAAATTGAATTAATACTTGCTCTTCCAAATAATGCAGATTTTTTAAACTTAACAAAGCAACTAAAACTATGGTCGTCAGGGCTATATCTGACCGAAAATGGTAAAAAACAACAGGTTAAGTTTGATGTGTATAAACAAAAAAAATGCAAGTCCTGTCCTAATACTGATCCTGAGCCAAAGAAAACAAAGAAGTTAATCATAGAATCAAAAAAAGTAGTCATCAATACCTAAATATACAAGGAAGTTATACTCAGTGGTTAATGAAAATAAAGAAGCAGGAAGTGTCCCCGCTGCACTTCCAATAAAGCCTTCGACGAAGATTAATATACCGGCTCTGATCACTACAATTGTGGTGGCAGTGATTTACTTGATCCTTGAAGTAAATCTCAATCTTGCTTTGGTTGATACTTACAGCCAGTCCTCACAGATTTTGCTGAGTAATAATACCTGGCTTGAGCAAGCCAAACGCTTAGAGTTGATTGGTCGTATTATTACTGGTTTTGGTTTAAGTTTTCTTTGTTTTACTCTTGTTTACAATATACTTTGTGGAATTATTTACAAAATATTATCTTTTGAAGTTAAACAAACTTTGCTTAAGTGGTTGCTCAAAGGTGTATTATTTCTGTTGCTATGGTTTTTGATCGCAATCTCTTTGCGAGTTCTAGTTGATGTGATTTCCTACTCGGCTAGCCCTGAAACTAAATATAGTGCGGTGCGCTCAATAATGTTTAAAGAGTTGTATATTGCCGACATGCTTGAAGTGAGCAATCTAGGAATTCTTAACCAGGCGAAAAAAAATGATCAACATTTTGAAATAGTATCTGCTTTGATCCCTTCACTGGCATTTGTTTCAAAAACTATCAATCAGAAGATTGCCGAACAGTCTGATACTATTGCTGCAACTTTGATTGATACAAAAGAGAAAAAAGATTATCAGCGTTTAACCGAACCTATGTTTGTAAAATCAAAATCCTTTGCTGATGCGGAATTTGATTTGTTTGCCAAAGCTCACAAAACTTACCAAGAAAAAAAGCAACAGCTTGATGACCCGCTTGCGGTTAAAGAGCTGGTGAATACTGAAATTCGAGAAGTTGAAAATATCACTGAAGATTTATGGATTTCTTATTACAACGATGTCTCAGGAATTGATGAATATAGTCTCTACTTTTGGAGTAATCAACAGGAAATCCTTGGAGCACATAAAACTTATTACAGCAAAACAAAATGTAGAAAGCAAAAAGGTTGTAGGGAGAATGTGTATCAACAACTACTGCCTATTCTGGCAAAAAATAAAATGGCCCCAATGGATGAGGATTTCTGGTTAGGGACAAGCTTCTATAAATTAGGTAAGGCTATATTATTATTTGGTCCTGCACTTATAGAAGGTCTGGCCTGTGATCTTTCAACAGATCAAAATCATAAAGAATGTTCTCGGCTATATAAAGAAGCATTTTTAATTGAAGATGATGATATAAAAGATGCGCATGTAGCTTACCTTCAGTCAAAATATTCTTTTGGCTTGAAGTTGACAAGGAAGCAGTTTATTCGATTGGCTAATGTACAAGAAGTCAGGGTAAAGCATCTCAGAAGTAAGGGTTTTCAAGTTCCAGATAACTGGTCTTTACATGATAGGACTGTTATAGGAAACTACTTTCGCAATAACATTCGTAAGTTACTGGCTAAGGCTGAAAAATCATATTTTAATGCAAGTAAACTCGATGTATCCCTTTCGGATAGTCAGGTGAACAATCGAAAAGAATTCTATCAATTAGCGAAGATCCAGCAACATTTTGATAAACGATTAGGGGAATATTACTATCAGGGTTACATGCCAACGGATAGTGAAGAATATTCTTATTTACAGTGGAAAAATGCCCAACCAAGCGATGGCGTGGACTTCGTTCAAATCTTAAATTCACGTGCAGAAGAGGGATTTAAAAAAGGTGGACTTTTTTATGAACTTGGAAATGACTCGATAAAGTTTACCCTTGTACCTACAGTTGCCATTGGTCTCAGTGTGGTTTCTGCGATGATGATGCTGGTAAAGGTTTTTATTTATCCTTTGTCTCTTTGGCTTTGTGGTAAGGAGAAACGACTACTAGGCTTTGTCCCAATATGGGTGATTGTAACTTTCATTTTTGCTATTCCAGTTTTTGGATCACCTTTATTTAATGGCCTGTTTACCAAAGCTATGCATGATTTTGTTAACAATAGCGAAGCCAAGGAGACTCAACTTGAGTTAGCAGGCTCTTATTCTTTGGGGTATGTGCTTGATTCAGAAGTGTTATTAACCTCAATCGCTGGTGCTATTCATTTTGACATTAACACATTGTTACCGCCTGCCTTACTTCCTAAACTTAGTTCAGTGGATGATGCCATTTATCCATTTGTTAAGAGGATTCCTGAACTTTATGACAGCAACTTGTCGATAGAAAAACATGACGTCAACATCGTTTTGTATAGAAAACAATATGATGTTCTTTTTGCTATGGGCATGAAGTTGAATGATGGAAAAGTGGCTAATGTCACTGTACCTAATATCATGGGGCATAAGGATCTTGATTTGCTTCTGGATTCTAAAGTGTTTTTTAATCCCAACTATAAAGAGATGTTTAAAACATCATTGCTTGATGATCTCCGTTCAACAGAATTTCTTGTCGCACTGCCCACGTCAGAGTCTCTTAAGCAGTCCATGAGACAGCGTCTTGAAGATAAGTTGACCAAAATGTTAAATAAAAATATGGGTAACCGTTACGCAGTTACTAACTTATTACCAAAAGGCGTAACTAAAGGGAATGTTATTATGTTTAAGGATAAACAAGACCGATATTATACCTGTTACTATCTCGAGGGCTTGGACTTTAAATTTATTCCCAAAATGCTCAGTGGTGATAACAAAGGCGTGCAATCTTATCCATGTCGATGGGTCATATAATGACTATAGAAGCATCAAAATCGTCAACGACTTCGCAAAAGAAAAAAGGTGGGATAAAAGGCTTTCTTAAAAAAATCATCTTTGAAATCTTTTTAATTACCTGTGTCATTGTAAATATGTTTGTCATCGAACAGAGTTTTGCAGACTCTTATGCGGATTTGTATAAGTCAATTGATAGAGTTAAAACTAAAATTATATTAATCACCAAATAGCTTAGGTTACCAATATGTCTACAGAAAAAAGTAATAGTTCGGTTTTGGAAAAAAGTCTGCAAGTCGGCGGGTTTCTTGTCATTTTAGCATCGACCTGGATGTTGCATGCAGATAATAAAAAGCAAATTGAAAAGATGTCCACACTTGTTAAAAAATACGAAGTGCAACTTGATGCGGCTATAGCGCAGGATTCGGATGTTCATAAACGTTATGCTAAGAATCTACGTAAAGCATTAAAAGATCTAACTCCACAAGAGCGTAAGGTCTTATTGGCTATCTATCAGATTGATAAAAATTAATTGGTATATTTGTGAATATATAGGGCTTTGGAAAACGCCTAGTTCAGAGCGAAAAATAAAGCTACTTTAATAAGGATGTTAAATGGAAAAACGTTTTGAGTCTATTCTTTGGAGTAGTAGATTATTGCTAATTTTTGGCGTTATTTGTTGTGTGATCACAGCAGCAACTTTAATTTTGTTAGGTTGTGTCGAGGTCTTTCACCTATTACAAGGAATGTATGCTTACCTTATAACGCATAGCCCTGAAGTATCTAGAGATACCTTAGTGCTTATTGTGATCGAGATCCTTGATACTTTTCTACTTTCTTCTATTCTATTTATCTTTGCTTTTGGCTTGTATGAACTATTCATCAGCTCAATCGAAGAGTCTAATAAGCACCAGTCAAAGGCCTTTCAAATTAGCAGTATTGACGAATTAAAAGCTAAACTCGGCAAAGTAATTGTCATGATTTTAGTAATCAAAATGTTCGCTTACCTTGTTGAAATCAAACCAACTAATATTATTGAGCTTTTATATATGTCTATTATTGTACTGCTAGTTGCAGTCAGCTTATGGCTAGGCCATGCCAAAAAATAACAGTTTTGAATTAAAGAACAGTAGTAACTTTTCTCTCCTTTAAAAGACAATAATGATGAATCTAGATAAATTACTTAACACCTTTTTTGAATATCGCTCGGTGCAATGTTCTGACATGCCACTTGATGAAGATATTATAAAGAAAGAAGATGTTGTTTTACCTCTGATATTACTCTATATCAAGTTAGCTATTCGAGGTACAGCACTTGAAAATAAAGTACTCAGGTGTGAACTGATAAAACAAACTGAATCGCTTTGTTTTATTGCTGCCAAGGACATTGAATTTATCGATGAATTTATTGCGTTAAATATTATTGAAGAATTGGGTGGTTATAGTTCAATTTTAGATGTTGAAGGAAATGGTACTAGCCCTGTAGATATAGAATATTTAGTCACACACTGTCGCAAGTATTTGCAAAACGTACCAGAAAGGCAAAGTTTAGACGATAATACTGATTTTTATCAGCATTATTCGCAAGTATTCGAGTTGGAACTTGATGAAGACTTTATTGAAACACAAATTGAGGTAGCAGAAAGTTATTGGTATAAGGATAAGTTATTAGTAAATAGCGCGATAGAAGATGGTGATGCTGGTAAACAACAACCATTTGAGTTAAAAGAGCAGTATATAAGGCTAAAATCATCTACTCAGCAATTTTTTGAAGAATTGTCGGTTTTAGCATGTTCAACCTACTTAGCTACGCATCCATCAATAGAAGTACAAAATATTAAGGTAACAGAACTACCTGAAATTGACTGTATTCTAGTGCTATCTGCACTTATTGGAACGCCAAGCTTTTTGGCAACATTGGCAAGCCAATTTCAGTGCCAATCCAGTCAAGTGTTTATGCCTGATGATGTATACCATGCACGGAAAAACTTAAAACATAAGGCTGTAACCCGAAGTTTTTCGGTAAACAATGAAACGACTAAAAACTGGTATCAAATAACGAAAAGCTTTGCAGCTAACCTCGTGCTTAGTGAAAACGTAAAATCTTGCTGCGATTCTGCTTTTACGGATAACGAGTTTAATACCTCATTATTTATTGAAGCATTATTGCAACTCCAACATCACAGTATTGCGAAACTTAATCTGTTAAATCAATGTGGCAATCGTATTGGCCAAGCTGTCAAAGTTGAACAACAGCTCAAACGAGATTTAAACAAACAGGTTATCGGCCAGCGAGAGGCCATTGAAAGTTTAACTAAAGGATATCTCACTTCAAACATTGGTTTAAGTGAAGGGCCAAGGCTGATATTTACCTTCGCAGGGCCATCAGGCGTAGGTAAAACCTATCTGTCCTCTATTTTTTGTGATTTGCTAAATCAATACGAACAATCAGGTTATGCTTTTACAACCTTCAATATGGAGCAGTATGCAGACAAACAAGATGCGATGAAATTGTTTGGTAGCGGTTTACAATACAATGAGGCTAACCTTGGCGTTTTAACAAGTGCTGTAAGAGCACAACCAAGGCAGGTTTTACTGTTTGATGAAATAGAAAAAGCCCACGCCAATGTTACACAATCACTACTTAGTATTTTGGATAAAGGCATAGCTCAAGATCAAACCAGTCAAGAATTTATCAGCTTTGAGCAGTGTATTGTTATTTTTACTACAAACCTCGGTCAGGAAGTACTCACAAACAATCATCAAAAACATCAACTGAATATTTTTGATGTATTACGACATGCAGAAAATCCGGCAACTAAAACCAAGCTCTCTGTTGAGTTCATCAATAGGCTAGCCAAAGGTTACTCAGTCGCATTTAATCCTTTACAGATAAACCACTTTGTTTATTTAGCCGAAAAAGAGCTCTGCAAAGTAACTGACTACCAAGAGATGCTTGAGTTTAAATGGCCAGAAAACTTTGCCTCATTTTTATTGCAATCTTTGGCTCCTGAAATAACGGCAAGACAATTAACTAATTGCTTGGTCAAGCTCAAAGCTGACATTTTAGTTAAAGCAAGTAGTCTAATTGATGATGATATGTTGCCAATTTCTTGTGCTGTCAGTGTAACTGAAAATATGCCAGGTATTGATGTAAAAAAATTAGTGTTATTCGACAATGACCCTAGACTTCAATCCCAACTAACACAGTCTGAATTTTCACTCTCAACTACCGTTGTTGATAGTTTTGAAGATATCAGGTCGATGCTGGAACAACATCGACCTGATGCCTTTTTAGTCGATATAGAATCGGTTACTAATGGAGTGTTGTCTTTAAATGAAGTAACTGAGCACGTTCAGAACATTAACAACCGTTTACCAATATTTAGCTACCGCGTTGTTGCTACACAAGCAGACTGCCTTGAAGAACAAATACTAAATCATAATGTACGAGAGCATTTTGAACTAGATTTGGCTACTTTTTCCCTGTCGTTTCCCGCCATGATTAAACGTATTAACTATTATCTGACTATGGAAAAAACGTTATTAACAATGACTGCTCGTAATGAACAGTTGCAATACCAATGTCAGGTAGTGAAAAACAATAAGATACTTGATGTGTCATTTAGTAAATTATCTAGACGACAGGTTATACAATCAACAGATTTACAAGAAACCAGTCTATTCAATCATAGCTTGCCTGATAATTCTCTTGATGATGTTATCGGTCTTGAAAGAGCAAAAAACCGCCTCGTTGAGGTTATAGGCTGGTTAAAGTCACCTGAAAAGCTACTAAACTTTGGTGTAAAAGTACCAACGGGATTTTTATTTTCTGGTCCTCCCGGAACAGGGAAAACCTTATTAGCAAAGGCTGTTGCAGGGGAGTGTGATTTGCCATTCTTTAGCGTTACCGCATCCGAGCTTTCAACGCCTCATTCTGGTGGCACTACAGAAAATATTAAACAATTATTTGCTACGGCACGAAAATATGCCCCCTCAATCGTATTTATTGATGAAATTGATGCTATTGCAACGCAAAGAACCAATAACACCGATAGTAGCTCTCGCGATAAAAACCTAACGGTTAATGCGTTATTAACTGAGATGGATGGCTTTATCTCTAGTGAAGCGCCAGTATTTGTAATGGCAGCCACCAATCACCCGCAGTTGCTTGATAGCGCTATTACTCGTCCAGGTCGTTTTGATGAAACTATTTATTGTGACTTACCCAATAAAAATGCCCGACTGATCTTTTTTAAGCGTTTTGCCAGCAAACATAAATTGAATTGGCAAGAGGCAGAGTTACACCAATTAGTTTCGTCTGCACAAGGCATGTCATCAGCTGAAATAGATCAAGTGCAGCGTGAGTCTATTTATCAAGCCGTAGGCGCGAACCAACAATTAACCACTGAGCATATTAAACAAACCATGATCCGTATTGTTTACGGGGCACCGTCTGAACATATATTACTAGGTGAAGATGAGAAGCGTCGCACCGCTTATCACGAAGCAGCTCACTTATTAGTTAACAAGATACTATTTCCTAAACAACGTATTGATTTTGTCACCATAGAGCCAAGAAATCAGTCATTGGGTTTTGTTGCTACCCGCGCAGCTGAAGAGTATGAAAGCTACTCCAAACGACGGGTAATGAATCAATTACAAGTATTACTGGCGGGAAGAGTAGCAGAAAAACTTTGTACCCAAGATAGTGATGAAGTCAGCACCGGAGCGTCTAACGACATAGAGAAAGCCACGCAACTTGCCATGCATGCTATTTATGAAGGAGGCATTGAGCCAACCGTTGGGCCAATCAACATCGCCATGCTCACTAAATTTCAAGAAAGTGACTTATTAGCTAATGCTCAACAGGCGGTAAAACAATGGTTAGAAAATGCAGAACAGGATGTAGAGAAATTACTGACAGAGCATTGTCAGCAGCTAACGTTAGTTGCTGAAACCTTATTAGATAAAGAATCATTGCTTGGTGATGAAATAGCTCTTCTGTTTGATTATTAAGGATGTGATAAAGGCATGAGTGATTCATTAGGAAAAATATTAATTTTAGTTACCGTCATATTAGTTAACTTTATTTTTTTACCATTAATAACGGTTGAATCAAGGTTGTTAGATGGTCACTTTATGAGTGTCATTATCACTCACTTTTGGATGTATCTAAAAACATTTTACTACTACGGCCTTTTTACTCCTTTGGGTTTCATTACCTTGGCCTTTTTGCTCTTTTCTTTCAAGGAAGGTACTAAGCCTAATCAT
>Ga0209395_1002139_pt1 | contig 26534 bp, 21 predicted proteins | sample GOMGulsemesocosm_3_FD_184635 | JGI IMG/M metagenome (GOLD analysis project Ga0209395, IMG submission 184635) | Methane-oxidizing microbial communities from mesocosms in the Gulf of Mexico - GOM9D Gulf of Mexico (SPAdes) (version 2) | ecosystem: Environmental > Aquatic > Marine > Cold seeps... | reverse complement strand
ACAATAGCTATTATATGGTTTATTATATTGTCTTCAGAATCTCCTACACAAAGTAAGTTAAATGGTGTGCAACGACTGCTTGAAGCAGGGTTGTTAGTCTCCTGTGTTTTTGCCATGTTCATTATGCTGGCACTCTTTAGTTTTGATCCCGCTGATCCTGGTTGGTCACAAACGGGTTATCAAACACCTATACGAAACTTAGGTGGGGCGGTAGGTGCATACTTATCCGATCTTTTATTGAACCTTTTTGGTTTGATTTCTTACAGTTTACCTTTTGTAATTGCTATTACAGGTTGGTTACTTTTTCAAAAATATCATAAGTTAGTTCAACTTGATTATTTAACGCTAGGGCTTAAGTTTATTGGTTTTATTATGTTTTATATTGGCATTACCTCTATTGCCAGTATGAACTTTGATGACGTCTTTTATTTTTCAGCAGGAGGGATTCTAGGAGATGTGTTAAGTAACAGTTTATTACCCTATTTATCTTTTGTTGGTAGTACTTTGTTGTTTTTAACCTTTTGTGGTGCAGGCTTTGTATTGTTGACAGGCTTTTCGTTATTGAAGTTTATTGATGATGTAGGTGAATACACGATCAAATTTCTACAATATTTAATGATGTTACCTGCTTTATTAAGAGATAAGTTTGGTACTTCTGTTCAGTTAGAATCTTCTGCAATTAATATTGATATTCCCGATCACCAAAATCTTATTCATGACAATAACGCAAAAGAAACACGAACATCACAAAAATTGTCTCAGCCATTAGACATTGAACAAAATGATGTACAACAGGCATTTTCAGCCATTCATAGTGAAGAAGAGCAGGCTGCATTTTCGCCGAGTAAAGACGATATCCCTTTTCAATTAGATGATGAAATAGAACATTTTGTTGCCATAGATGAGTTAATGGGTGAGCCATTGGCAATCAATGTACAAGAGCATGTCAGCAGTGATGAAATCACTGCTGCATTTGAACAAGTCGAACCGATTGTTGTAGATGAACCAGCTAAAGCACATCCTATTATTGACTATCAAGGTTTACCTTCGTTAGAGCTACTAGATCGTCCAAACAGAACTGAAAATCCAATTGATCCTAAAGAACTTGAACAAGTCAGCCGCTTGGTTGAAGAAAAGCTATTAGAGTTTGGTGTAAAAGCTGAAGTAGTAGGTGTTTATCCTGGACCTGTCATTACACGATTTGAATTAAACTTAGCGCCGGGTGTTAAAGCGAGCAAAGTAACTGGTTTATCCCAAGATATTGCCCGTTCGTTATCAGCAAAAAGTGTACGTGTAGTTGAAGTTATTGAAGGTAAATCAGTTATTGGTATAGAACTACCTAATAAGTTTCGAGAAACGGTGTTCTTTACTGATGTGATATCAGATCCTAAATTTGCTGAGTCTAGCTCTCATCTTGCCATGGCTATTGGTAGTGATATCTCGGGTAAACCTGTTATTGCAGATTTAGCTAAAATGCCACATTTATTAGTAGCTGGTACAACAGGCTCAGGTAAGTCAGTTGCGGTAAATACCATGATTGTCAGTATCCTATACAAATCTACCCCAGAAAACGTGCGTATGATCATGATTGATCCTAAGCAAGTTGAGCTTTCAGTTTATAATGGAATACCTCATTTATTATCTGAAGTGGTTACCGACATGAAAGAAGCGGCAAATGCGCTGCGCTGGTGTGTTGGTGAAATGGAGCGTCGATATAAATTAATGTCAGCACTAGGTGTACGTAACTTAAAGGGCTTTAACGATAAAGTTTTGAAGGCTATTGAAGCCGGGGAGCCTCTAATTGATCCATTATGGCAACCATCTGATGCCTTTACACAAACACCCCCGCTATTAGAGAAGTTACCTGCAATTGTTATTTTGGTTGATGAGTTTGCCGATATGATGATGGTAGCAGGGAAAAAAGTTGAAGAATTGATTGCTCGTATTGCTCAAAAAGCTCGTGCGGCTGGAATGCATTTGATATTAGCAACTCAGCGTCCATCTGCTGATGTTATCACTGGATTAATTAAGGCTAACATTCCAACCCGTATGGCGCTGCGTGTCCAATCAAGAATGGAGTCTCGTATAATCCTCGATCAACAAGGAGCTGAGCAGTTATTAGGCATGGGAGATATGTTTTACTTGCCTCCAGGTGAAGCCGTATCAGTGCGTGTACATGGTGCTTTTGTTAATGATGATGAAGTACATGCTGTGGTTAAAGATTGGAAGTCGAGAGGCGAACCAGATTATGTAGATGAGATATTATCGGGTGATACTGAAAATGAAATTTTATTACCCGGTGAGTTAGCAGAAGGTGACGATGGCGCAGAGTTAGATACTTTATATGATGAAGCTTTAGAATTTGTCACTGTATCGCGCCGTGTGTCTATCTCAAGTATTCAACGAAAATTTAGAATTGGCTATAACCGCGCAGCTCGTATTGTTGAACAAATGGAAATGCAAGGCGTGGTAAGTACACCAGGCAATAATGGTGCTAGAGAAGTGTTAGCGCCACCGCCAGTTAAGGATTACAAGGATTAAACCCGTATGTTGTTAAACTTTTCCCGTAAAATGGCTGCGGCCATTATTATTTTCCCTACCTTTTTATCTGCGGCACAGTTAAGTCCCATAGGTACTAGCCAGGCTGAAATTCATAAACTAACTGACACATCTAATGCTTCAACAAGTACTACAAAAGAGCAGTTGGCTAAACAGCAATTAATGCAATTATTAGAAAAGCTCGCCTTTTTTAGTGCTAGCTTTACTCAACAAGTACATGATGAAGAAGGTAATACGCTGCAACAAGCGAGTGGCTCTTTAGTGGTAAGCAAACCCAACTTAGTACGATGGAATACTGAGCAACCCGATGAGTCACTGATAGTCTCTGATGGTCAAACTTTATGGCTTTTTGACCCTTTCATCGAGCAAGCAACCGCTTATAAGGTAGATGCCTCTATCGCGAATACCCCTATTTTATTGTTAACCAGTGATGATAAAAAATTATGGGATAAGTTTACTGTTAGCCAAATAAATACAAAAAATTATTTGATCCATGCTAAAGACAGTAATAGTCGAGTAAAAACCTTAGAGCTAAATTTTAATCAAATAGGAAAGCTGCCTGAGTTAGCTAGTTTTACTTTATTAGATAGCACAGGCCAACTCAGCATTATTAATTTGAGTGATGTTGATATCAAAAACAAACCAAAGATGAGTATATTCCAATTTGTTTTACCTGAAGGTATTGAGTTAGATGACCAACGTTAATGGCTCTTTTGACTTAAGCTTTAAAGAGAACGGTGATGTCAGCACAAATGAAAACATTAGCTTTCAACCTTTAGCAGCCCAATTAAGACCAAAAACATTAGCTGAATATGTTGGGCAAGAACATATATTGGCTGCAGGAAAGCCTCTGCATAAAGCGATTGAGCAGGGTAAATGCCATTCGTTAATTTTTTGGGGGCCACCAGGTACAGGAAAAACAACGCTAGCTGAAATTATTGCTAGTCATGCAGATGCAGAAATTGAGCGTGTTTCAGCGGTAACATCTGGCATTAAAGATATACGAGAAGCGATAAATAAAGCTAAAGCCAGAGCTGCTCATCAACAAAAGCGTACGGTTCTTTTTGTTGATGAAGTGCATCGTTTTAATAAAAGTCAGCAGGATGCGTTTTTGCCACATATTGAAGATGGTACAATTATCTTTATTGGGGCGACAACTGAAAACCCTGCCTTTGAGTTAAATCAAGCTATTTTGTCGAGAGCGCGGGTTTATACCTTAAAAAAACTATCTCAAGAAAACTTAAATACTGTTTTAACGCATGCGATAGAATATCTAACGTCAAATAAGTCATTTTCTTTATGTTTTGTTGAACAGGCAAAACAACAATTGATTCTATTGGCTGACGGTGATGCTCGTCGTTTGCTTAATTTATTAGAGAACTGTATAGATTTAGTGGATGTTCTTGACGGCAATATCACTATTACTCAAGAAAATATCAAACAAATCGCCGGTAATAAAGTTGCCATGTACGATAAAAATGGTGATGCCTTTTACGACTTGATTAGTGCTTTTCATAAGTCTGTCCGTGGCTCAGACCCTGATGCTGCTTTGTATTGGTATGCTCGAATTTTAACTGGTGGTGGAGATGCACTGTATGTTGCTCGTCGTTTATTAGCCATAGCTAGTGAAGATATTGGTAATGCTGACCCAAGAGCGATGCAACTTGCGATAAACGCTTGGGATACTTTTTCACGAGTTGGCCCAAGTGAAGGGGAGCGAGCCATAGCTCAAGCAACGGTGTATATGGCATTAGCACCAAAAAGCAATTCGGTATATCGAGCCTTTAATCAAGCATTAACATTGGCACAAGATACTGCAAGTTTAGATGTGCCTATGCATTTGAAAAACGCCACTAGCTTTATCACTAAAGATTTAGGTCATGGCAGTGAATATCGTTATGCCCATGATGAAGAAAATGCCTTTGCCGCAGGAGAAAACTACTTTCCTGCTGAGCTTGCGCAAACTTCATTTTATCAACCCAGCGATCGCGGCCTTGAAAAACAGTTAAAAGATAAGTTAGATTATTTAAATCAATTAAATCAACAAAGTAATGAGAAGCGTTATGACTAGTACTATTAGTAATGCCTCGATATACCTTTTCGTTGCACTTGGTGGAGCTTGTGGTGCGAGCTTACGTTTTTATTTTTCACAATTAATTTTAAATTGGCTCGGAAAAGGTTTCCCTTTTGCGACATTGGCGGTTAATATTTCCGGCTCATTGATCATGGGTGCATTATATGGACTCATTGAAAATGGTGTTATTGAAGTAAGCGTTTATCGAACCTTAATTGGTATTGGTTTTTTAGGCGCATTTACCACCTTTTCGACCTTTTCACTGGATACCTTTTTGCTAATTCAGCAAGGTGAAAGTATAAAAGCGATGTTAAATATATTATTAAATGTCAGCTTATGTGTATTTGCAGCTGGCATTGGACTGACTTTAGTAAGTTACTTTTCTAAGTAATGAAAACTAGCTGCTAATAACAAATAACTCAACTTGTAGACGTGAAAAAAATGCTTGATCCAAAATTATTTAGAACTGACATTGTAGCTACTGCGGCACAACTTGCTAAACGTGGCTTTACCTTAGATACCGCATTATTAATGCAACTTGAAGAGCAACGAAAAGCTTTTCAAGTTAAAACACAAGAATTGCAAAATCAACGAAATACTCGTTCAAAATCGATTGGCCAAGCGAAAGCTCGTGGTGAAGATATCCAGCCGTTATTAGCACAAGTAAGTCAATTAGGTAAAGATTTAGACGCTGCAAAAACTGAGCAAGATGAAGTATTAGGAAAAATTAATGGTATTCTTTCTGCTGTACCTAATTTAATTCATGACTCTGTTCCAGAAGGGGCTAGTGAAGATGATAATGTTGAGATTAAACGTTGGGGTACGCCTCGTGAGTTTGATTTTGAGGTTAAAGATCATGTTGATGTTGGCGCAGGTGTAGGCAACGGTTTAGATTTTGAAAGCGGTGCTAAGCTAGCAGGTACTCGTTTTGCTGTATTACGCGGTCATATTGCTAAAATGCATCGTGCTCTTGCCCAGTTTATGCTTGATGTTCACACTGAAGAGCATGGCTATCAAGAAATGTATGTGCCTTATCTAGTTAATCAAGATTCTCTTTACGGTACAGGACAATTACCAAAGTTTGGTGAAGATTTATTTCACACAGAATTAAGTGGTAAAAGATTTTCTTTAATCCCTACTTCAGAAGTGCCGTTAACAAATCTAGTGCGTGATGAAATTGTTGCTGAAGCTGACTTACCAATTAAAATGTGTGCTCATACTCCATGTTTCAGAAGTGAAGCTGGCTCGGGTGGTCGTGACATTAGGGGATTAATTCGTCAACATCAATTTGATAAAGTTGAAATGGTACAAGTGGTTAAGCCTGAGGATTCTTTTCAAGCGTTAGAAGAGTTAACCGGCCATGCTGAAAAGATACTTGAGAAATTAGAGTTGCCTTATCGTACGGTAATTCTTTGTACAGGTGATATTGGTTTTAGTGCAACCAAGACATTTGATATTGAAGTATGGTTACCAGCACAAAATACCTATCGTGAAATATCTTCTTGTTCGAACATGGGGGATTTCCAAGCTCGCCGTATGCAAGCACGTTTTAGAAACAGTGAAACTAATAAACCAGAATTATTACATACTTTAAATGGCTCAGGTTTAGCCGTAGGGCGTACCCTTGTTGCAATTTTAGAGAACTATCAACAAGCCGATGGCAGTATCAATGTTCCAACCGCACTACAGCCATATATGAAAGGTTTAACCAACCTTTCTGCTTAACACATTTTAAAATAAAACTAGTGTTTTACTGAATAAATTAATTGTTAAATCCGGTGTGATAACTATCACATCGGATTTTTTTATTTTTGATGAATAACTTTAACGTTTTTACGGTCTTTATCAATAAGCTACACTAATTACATTTTCGGAACGATTCTTGATAAAAAATTTACTTGTTCAAATTGTTATTTTTACTGCCATTTTCCAATTATTATCTTGGTTTAAAGAAAGTGATATGTTGACTAGAAATACTTCATTGGCAGAGCAATCTTTTGTTTTGACTTCAACCGTTGATGAGTATGTTTCATTGCAAGCCAACCAAAAAACTAAAGTAATTTATTTTTTTGCCCCTTGGTGCCATGTTTGCCATGCCAGCATTAGCAATTTACAGGCGATATATCAAAAAAATGAAAATATTGATGTAGTAGCTGTCGCGCTAGATTTTGTTGATAAAGCCGAAATTGAGCAGTTTGTTATTCAACATCACCTAACTTTTCCTGTGGTATTTGGTAATGAACAAGTTAAAAGTGCCTATAAAATTAGTGCTTACCCAAGTTATTATGTAATTAATGAAGAAAATACCGTAGTTTCAAAATCAATGGGATATTCTTCGGAGTTAGGACTTTATTTAAGATCACTTTAGCGCTTCTGATCTTTAAAATGTTTGTGTACACTAAGGTATTCAAAAAATAGATAAATAGATACTCTTCATGCAAATATCAGCTAAATTCGATAGCGGCAATATCAAGGTTATTTCTGCCTCTGATCCTAAAAACATCACTTTAGAAATCATTAAAGATAATCAATCTGATTTTTATCAATGGTTTCACTTTAAACTTAACAATAATGTTCGAACTGAGCATGTATTAAAAATTGTCAATGCAGGTCAATCTGCTTATCTTGAAGGTTGGCAAGATTATCAAGCGGTAGCTTCATATGATCGTGAACATTGGTTTCGAGTGCCTACTGAGTTTGATGGTCAAAATTTAACTATTTCTATCACACCAGAATATGACAGCATCTACTTCGCTTATTTTTCTCCTTATAGCTATGAACGTCACCAAGACCTTATTCATAACGCTCAATTAGACATTGATTGCCAGTTAGAAATATTAGGTCAAACGCTTGATGGGCGTGATATTTCATTGTTAAAAGTCGGTGAGGAAGGGGAAGGCAAGAAAGTTATTTGGTTAACTGCGCGTCAACATCCAGGTGAGACAATGGCTGAATGGTTTATGGAAGGTTTTATTGACCGTTTATTAGATGAAGATGATGGGGTAGCTCGCTCATTGTTAGATAGTGCAGTATTTTATTTAGTGCCTAATATGAATCCTGATGGTTCAGTACGTGGTCATTTGAGAACAAACGCCGTAGGTGTTAACCTAAATCGCGAGTGGGCAGAGCCTTCCATTGAAAAAAGTCCTGAAGTTTACTTTGTTCGAGAAAAGATGTTGGCAACAGGTGTTGATATGCACCTTGATATTCATGGCGATGAAGCTTTACCTTTTAATTTTGTTGCTGGTTGTGAAGGCATACCTTCATATGATCAACGCCATAAAAATCTAGAAGATAAATTTAAACAAATTTTGCTCGCTATCACTCCAGAGTTTCAAGATGATAAAGGTTACGACAAAGAAGAAGCTGGGCAAGCCAATTTGACCGTTGGCTCAAGTTGGGTAGGTGAGCAATTTAAGTGTTTAGCTTATACCGTCGAAATGCCTTTTAAAGATAACGATTTATTGCCTGATCACAGTGTCGGTTGGTCTGACAATCGTAGTAGTTTATTTGGTCGAGATTTTTTAACGGCGATTTATCATATCGTTGATGATTTAAGGTAGTTTTAGTTAGGTTATTTAAGGTACTTAATATTTGAAGTGTCTTTGGTTTTAATAATAAAGTGCATCCTGCTTTACTGCTGAGATGCACAAAAAATAATTATAATAAATTCAGGAGTTAATAGTGCAAGATATAGTCAATACACTTAATAGTTTTATCTGGAGCCCAGCATTAATTTATTTATGCTTGTTTACTGGATTATTCTTTTCAGTGCTTACCCGTTTTGTTCAAATCCGTCACTTTAAAGAAATGTGGCGCTTATTATTATCTGGTAAAAGTTCAGAAAAAGGTATTTCATCGTTTCAAGCATTAGCAGTATCTCTTTCTGGTCGTGTAGGTACGGGTAATATTGCTGGTGTTGCTGCGGCTATCGGCTTTGGTGGTCCTGGAGCTGTATTTTGGATGTGGGTTGTTGCCTTTTTAGGTGCATCAACTGCTTATATCGAATCAACCAACGCACAAATCTACAAAGAAGAAGAAGATGGTGTATACCGAGGTGGTCCAGCTTATTACATTGAAAAAGCGATGGGACAAAAATGGTATGCATGGACTTTTGCTATTGCTACTATTGTTGCATGTGGTGTGTTGTTGCCTGTGGTTCAGTCTAATGGTATAGGTGATGCCCTAGTTAATGTGTTTGGTAATGGCGGAACTGTTCCCTCATTTCTAGGTGAATTAGCGTTAACCAAAGTATACGCGGCAACTTTTATTGTTTTGATTTTAGGTTTTATTATTTTTGGTGGTGTTAAGCGTATTGCTAACTTCACTCAAATTGTTGTGCCATTTATGGCATTAGCCTACATTATTATTGCTTGTGTGATTATTGCTTTACATATCGATATTTTACCAGCAATCTTTATGTCAATTGTTACTGATGCTTTCACGCCAATGGCGGGTTTTGGTGCTGCTATTGGTTGGGGGGTTAAACGTGGTGTTTATTCGAATGAAGCAGGTCAAGGAACTGGTCCTCACGCTGCAGCTGCTGCTGAAGTAGAGCATCCGGCACAACAAGGTTTAGTGCAAGCCTTCTCTGTTTACATTGATACATTATTTGTTTGTTCAGCAACTGCGTTTATGATTTTAATTACCCAATCTTATAATGTAATGCCTGAAGGTACTTCAACGTTTGTTGTACAAAACTTAGCCAGTGATGTGATCTTTAATGGTCCTGCTTTCACTCAAATCGCGGTTGATAGTGTATTAACTGGATTTGGTAAACCTTTTATTGCTTTAGCTTTATTCTTCTTTGCGTTTACAACCGTATTAGCTTATTACTTTATTGCAGAAAATAATGTTTCATACATTAATAGAACCATTAAAATTCCTGCGTTAAGATTTTTCTTAAAAGTGATGCTGATGTCTGCAGTGTTTTACGGAACAGTAGCTCATCCAAGTGCAGCATGGGGCATGGGTGATGTTGGTGTTGGCATTATGGCTTGGTTAAATATTGTGGGTATTTTAATTATCTTCTTTATGTCTAAACCAGCAATAAAAGCCTTGAAAGATTACGAAGCGCAGCAAAAAGCGGGTGTAGAAAAATATACTTTTGATCCAGAAACATTAGGCATTAAAAACGCTCATTTTTGGGAAGATAGATTCAAGCAAGACAAAGAGAATAAGTAACTCTATTTAAAATTGATTATTCTTAATAAAAACGCCCGAAAGGGCGTTTTTTTTATTTTTAATTCACGTTAATTAGGTAGAATAGCTGCATAATTTATTAGGAAATAAAAAATGGCTGTTATATCTTGCCCTAGTTGTCGGAAGAAAATTTCCGATAAAGCAAAAGTTTGTAATCATTGTCAAATTGACTTAACCACTATCGATGCTGAAAAGCTAGCAAGTTTAAAGAAAGTGCAAACGATCAATAAGTCCCAGCGCATAATGACTTTTTCATTTTTGGCAATGTTATTATTTTGTGGTGGCTTTTTATTTTTCTATTGGTATGAAGTTCAACCAGGTACTTGGCAGTACCTCGCTGCAATTACCAGTACAATTGTTGGTTTTTGTATTTATATCATCACACGTATCCAATTAATTCTTTTAAAACGAAGTAGTAAATAAAATGAATATTGTTAGCCTTGTTGACGACATGTCACATGAAATGTACTTGCGTTTAAAACATGCAGCTGAAACAGGTAAGTGGCCAGAAGGTGTTAAAGTTGAGCAAGCTCAGCGAGATAACGCACTCCAACTTTCAATGGCTTATCAAGCTCGTCATCTAAATTCCGATCAAATGTTAACCGTTGGTGCCAATGGAGAACTAGTCACTAAATCTAAACGTGAATTAAAAGCACAGTTTAATGACTTAACTGATCAAGGTGATATTCAAAAATGTAACAAAGACGATATAGCTAGGTTTACAGATTTATGATTTTTTCAAAACTTTTTAAAGCAAAGTGGCAACACAAAGATAGTAATATAAGAATTAGCGCGATTAATGAAGAATTAAGCACTGAAGATGTAGATCAAAAAGCGACTTTAATGTCACTGCTTGAAAATGATGAAAGTGAACTTGTACGACGTTCAGTGTTATTAAAAATAAATAATTTTGATACTTGGCTGCTAACTAGTGAAAGTAATAGTAATGGTAAAATAAAAGAATATGCTTATCAGCAAGTTGAACAAATATTATTTGGTCAACATGCCATCAAACTATCAACAGAAGAAAAAGTAGCTTTTATTAATAACCAAGCCAAAAAGCAATTGCTTGATGCTTGGTTAAAAATAGAAACAGATGATGATGTAATTATTGCGCTCTTTAATAAATTAGCTAAAGCTCAGTTAATTTTACCTTTGTTTAAAAGTAAGAACTCTCAGCAAGTACAGAGCTTCTTGATTGAACAAACGCAAGATCAGGATTTACTAGAAAAGCTATTAAAACGCTCAACCATTGATATTATTAGTGAAACAATTAAAGCTAAAATAGCAAAAATAGTTGAACTTAAAGACAAACCCAAGAAAATTGAAAAGCAAGCACAACTGCTTTTAGCAAAACTTCTTGCACTTAAAGATCTTGCTGATTATCAACAAATGCTTGATAAAAAAGCGGACATTATTGCTCAATGGCAAACGATTCAAATTGATTTTTCCTATTTTAATGAACAAGAAAAACAAAAGCTAATTACTAAGTATGCAGAAATAGAGCAACAGTTAGCAAAAGTATTTGTTAAGAAAGCTGAAGATCATCAACAACAGCTGATCACTAATAAACTTTCGATAGATAAACAAAACGCTCAACATAAATTCTCTCAATGGATTAAAGACAAACAACATTTGATCACCACTTCAATCTTTGAAAATAGTGAAATTGATGAAGGTGTATTTAATGACGAGTTGACTTCTATAACTCAAGAAATTGAAAGTTCAGTATTAAATAGTAATGAGCAATCAATATTTGCTTCTCAATTGAAACAGTTACAAAGCAAGCTAAGTCAGTTACCTGAAATTGCTCAGTCGGTTACTCAAGCAACTCATTTAATTTCTAAAATATCTCAATTAGCATTACCGACAACACTTGTTGAATTATCCGAGCGCCATCCTGTTTACCAAGATTGGTTAAAACAGTGGCAACTGGTTAAAAATCAAGCTTCAGGAGTATTACCTGAGTCGATAGTTAGTGCACATCAAGAAATCGTAAAGCAATGGAATGGAGCATTAAGTCCGTTACTAAAGCAACAAAAGCATAACCAATATCAATTACAAAAATTATTCACTGATCTTAATCGTTTAATTACACAAGGCAAATATAATGCTGCCTTTGGAGTATTCAAAAAGGCCGAGCGTTTATACTTACAGCTTAATCTTGAACAACAACAAAGAATGCAGCGAGAATATGATAGTGCAAAAGAAAAAATAGCTGAGTTGAGTGATTGGGAGCACTACATTGCCACGCCGAGAAAGAAAAAATTACTTGAAGAGGTCAAAGTATTAGTCAATTCACCATTAGACAACCCCAATGAACAAGCAGCGAAAGTCAAAGCTTTTAGGAATACATGGAATTCATTAGGTCATGCTGAAGACGACGTGGAAAAAACACTAAATGTTGATTTTAATTTAGCCTGTGAACAAGCTTTTGCACCATGTCGTTTATTCTTTTCTGAACAAGAAAAGTTAAGAGCACAGCATTTAACGACTAGACTCAATGTTATTGAAAAAGCAAAAGAACTAGCAACTAAAGTTGTTGAAAACGATGATAACAAAGTCGCTTTTAAAGTAACTGAATCAGATTTAAGTAAGCTACAACAGCAATGGCGAGATGCCGGTGAAGTAGATAGAACTCAATATAAATCGCTTAATCTAGAATTTAATGAAATATTAAAGCCAGTTAAATCATCAATAGCAGCTTTTCATCAAAATAATATTGATGCAAAGAAGAAATTTATTGTTTTAGCAGAACAATTAAGCAATGACGAAGATGTTTATCGTGCGATAAATGAAATTAAAGCGTTACAGATTCAATGGAAAGCAATTGGTTATTGTGGCAAGCAAGCTGAAAATGAATTATGGCAAAAATTTAGAACAATTAATGACAGTGTATTTGCTAAAAGACAAGTTTTGCAAAGTGAAGATAAGGCCAAACAAAGTCAATTTTTACTTGAAGTACAAGAAAAGATTGAACAGTTAACGGCACAAAAAAAGTTATCTTCAACAGTAGGAGATATGAAGGCCATTAAAGAGCAAGTGTTAAATCTTCACACTGAATTTCAGCAGAGTAAGGCGCGTGATAATAAATTAATCAAAGCTTTTAAAGAATTACAAAACGCTTTGGATAGTGATATATCCACTTTGCAACAGCAAGATAAAAGCCAGCATTGGCAAAATATTTTTGCATGCATGATTTCTCTATCCAAATCAGAGCCATTAAGTGAACAAGTTTATTTTACTGACTTATCAGCGAAATGGCAGAAACGTTTTACTGAATTAAAGCCTCAAGTTAATGAGCAAGAGCGTATGCATAAAACGCTCGAACTTGAAATATTGACGGGTAATGAATCACCTAGTGAATATAAGGCGCAAAGAATGATGGTACAAGTTGCTTTAATGAAGGAACAAATGTCATCCGGTAACCGACTGACTACCGAGCAATTATTTGACCAATGGTTCGATTTAGGTATGTTTACAGCGAACGATGTTAACTTTATCGAAAGGATCAAAAAAATTTATTGCTAAGTATAACTGTAACGAGGCGGTGTTAAAGCTTCCTCGTTACTCTAATTATATATGCCAAACAACTCTTATCTCTTTATTTTATAAAAGGTTAAATTTTATATAAAATAGTTTCTCAGAAAAACGCAACCTGTACTTAATAATAAATGTTGTAGATATTTATTTGTCTTTAGTAAAATAATTAGTGTGGTCTATAATTATCATTCAAGGATGAATCTTTCAGCAGTTTAATTAGGAAATACAATAAATAAAAGAGTCGTTGTGTGATTGATTATGACTAGCAGTAAAAATCAAATAGAAAGCTCTATTTACCGTTTATTTGAAATAACCCCCATTCCAATTGTATTATCATTTTCCGATGGTAAGTTGGAGTATGTTAACCCTGCTTTAATGAGAATGCTGGGCTATGAGGGCGAAAGCATTTACGCTGATGATGTCATTATTACCCACCTTGATGATATTGAAGCAAATGAAGTCATAAGATCAAGTTTAATAAAAGACCCCTTTACTCCTATCCAGATTGAAAAACGTTATCGGCACCGTTTAGGTCATACCATTTATGCCCAATTAAATATTGTGGCACAGCCAGATGACAATGGTGTTATCAAAAGATATATATCACAACTTATTGATTTAACAGCTATAAAAAAATCTGATACAGGTGAGATATTACTTAATTACTTAGTTAACCAATCTAATGATGCCATTTACGTGGTTGAGCCTAAGTTTGGTCAAATATTAAATTGTAATCAACTTGCGTATCGACGGTTAGGTTATACAAAATTAGAGTTACTAAAATTAACGGTTAGTGATATTCATCCTGATTTTAATCAGAAAGGGAACTGGAAAAAACACAGTCAAAATATCCAAGAGCATGGAACTTTAGTTATTGAATCTACCCATACACGTAAAGATGATACTGAGTTTCCAGTAGAGGCGAGTATTAGCTTTATTCATTACAATGATACGGATTATATACTTGCCATTGTTCGTGACATTTCACGACGAAAGCAAAAGGAACTCGAGGCTTTAGCATTAGCCAATCTGGATCCTTTAACAAAATTACCAAACCGAAGAGTACTTGAAAATAAACTAGACGATATATTCGTTAAAGCTGAAAAACAAAAAACACTCATTGCATTTATGTATGTTGATCTTGATAACTTTAAAGAAATTAATGATAACTACGGACATACCATTGGCGATGGAGTTTTAGTTGGTACTGCTAATCGACTACAACATTGCATAAGAAAATCAGATATTGTTACGCGTCTTGGTGGAGATGAATTTCTTGTAGTGATGAATGGGCTTAAAAATAAAACGTTGCTAAATAAAATGGCGCTTAAAATTAAAAAAGAATTTACTTCTCCATTTAATATCCAATCAAAATTAATCAAGGTTGAAGCAAGTATTGGCGTTTCTGTGTATATAGATAAAACGACTGACGCTCATACGTTAATCCAGTTAGCGGATGAAGCTATGTACGAGGCAAAAAAACAAACAGGCACTTCTATTTATTTTATTTAAAACAATAAATAGTGCATTTACCTACCCTAAGAAGGGGGGGGAAATGAAATGCACTGATTCATTTAATTCTTTATAGTAGAGTCTTGGTACATGGTTACTGAGACATAAGTTACGCAGTTAACTCGCCACATAAATTCTCAACAATTAATTTTTTAATTTCATCAACAGCTAAGTTTTGACTTAATAAGTAATGCAGTTTGGTTAATGCGGCCTCTAATGTCATATCTTTACCGCTAATAACGCCACATTTACTAAGCGAAGTACCCGTTGCATAACCTTCCATATTAACGGTGCCTTTTATACATTGGCTACAGTTAACAATAATAATACCTTGCTCATTTGCTTTCGCTAAACAAGCTAATAGCTTTTCATCTTGCGGTGCATTACCAACACCGTAACTTTTTAATATCAAAGCCTTGACCGGCTGTTTTATAATGTTTTCAATGAGCTCACTACTAATGCCTGGGTATAAATACACAACTCCAATGGGTTGTGGTGTTATGTTGTTTAGTTTTAGTGCTTTGTTTTTTCGAGATGATATTTCTCCAGCTACTAAACTAATATTAATACCAGCTTCTAATAATGCTGGCATATTAGGTGAATCAAACGCATTAAAACCATCGGCATAAGCTTTAATCGAACGATTGCCCCTAAACAACTTATTATTAAAAAATAAGCCTACTTCGCAAATAGGGTGATTAGCAGCAATAAAGAGTGAATTTAATAAGTTAACTTGGCCATCTGAGCGTAACTGGCTGAAAGGGATTTGCGAACCAGTAACAATGACGGGTTTGTCTAAATTCTCAAACATAAAAGATAATGCTGAGCTAGTATAAGCCATTGTATCCGTACCATGCAGCACCACAAAACCATCATAATCATTATAATTTTGATAAATGTCATCAGCAATGCGTTGCCAATCACTTGGAGTCATATTTGATGAATCAATGAGTGGCAGGTACTCGTGAATACTAAATTCCGGCATTTCTTCACGATGAAATTCAGGCATAGCCATTATAGAATCAGTTAAATGTCCTTCCACAGGAATGTAGCCATTATCACTGGCTTTCATACCAATAGTTCCGCCAGTGTAAGCAATGTAGATACGTTTTTTCATTGACTGATTTTTCTCATATTAAATTTGGTGTTGTTAATCTTACTGATTAGGAATGATAAAACCCCGCTAAATTATTAGAATAACTTAACGGGGTTTTAGTATATCAATTAATGCTATAAGAAATAAGCACTAAGAAATGATGTTAATGGGTATATTTAATCTATTTCACAAGCTAAGCAAAATGAGTAAATACCTTGTGGATCATTTAAATCGTTAATTGCTTGATACTCAGCTTTAAGTTTCAATAATATTTGATCAAAAGCCCCTAATGATTTTATTGATTGTTCCGGCATTAACACCGCAGCTTTCCCAAATAAATTTTGAAAAAACAAATCGGTAGAAGATAATTCTTTCTCAATTAATAAGGTGTCGAAATCGGTTAGTTTAGCAAGTGTAGCAGCTTGCTCAATCGCATAATTTAAATCACCAAGCTCATCAACTAAACCTAACTCTTTTGCTTTTGATCCTGACCAAACACGTCCTTGGGCAATGGCATCGACTTGTTTAGTAGTCATGTTACGATTGTTAGCAACAAGTTCAATAAAATCTTGGTAACCTCTATCGATACCCATTTGGAATATTTCACCCATCCCATCACTTAATGGTTGAGTAACTCCAAAACCTGCAATTTCAGTTGTACCAACACCATCCGTATGAATACCTAATTTACTTAAAGAGTTTTCAAGAGTCATGAAAAAGCCAAAGATACCAATTGAGCCTGTTATTGTTGTTGGTGCTGCAATAATTTTATCCGCAGGAGCTGAGATCCAATAACCTCCTGATGCCGCATAAGTCCCCATAGAAGCAACCACTGTTTTACCTGCTTTTTTTAGTAATTCAACTTCCTGTCGAATAATTTCTGAAGCATAAGCGCTGCCACCGGGGCTATCTACTCTTAGAACTACCGCTTTTACTTGCTCGTTCATTCTTGCTTTGCGTAGTAGTTTAGCTGTGCTGTCGCCGCCAATAGCTCCAGGTTTTTGCGTACCATTTAATATCGTGCCCTTGGCGACAATAATAGCCACTTTATCACTAGTTGGATTATTCATTGGGAAGGCAGATTTTGTCGCATTGAGGTAGTTTTTAAAACTAATGTGGCTATAGGTTTTATTTTGTGAATCTTTACCAACAAGAGAAATCATTGAAGCGGTAATTTGTTCTCTCGTTTTTAAAGCATCAACCCAATGATTATCTAGAGCGTATTGAGCTATTTTACCGTTAGCTGCTTTTAACTTTGTGACTAAACTATTGGTGGTTTCATCAAAGTTAGATAGTTCAAAGTTTCTTTGCTGGGCAACATCAGTTTTATACTGCATCCACAAATCAGATAACCATTGCTTATTTGCTTCTTTAGCAGCAGGAGACATATCATCTCGCATATAAGGCTCAACCGCTGACTTATATGTGCCTACTCTAAATATGTGCTGACTTATTGCTAGTTTATCGAGTGCAGACTTGTAATACATTTGGTAGCGACCATAACCGTCTAACATCATCCAACCATTTGGGTTAAGCCAAATTTCATCAGCAAAGCTTGAAAGGTAATATTGGTCTTGTTGATATTGATCGCCATAAGCAATAACCTTTTTACCTGAGGTTTTAAAGTCTTCAATGCTTTTTGCAATAATGCGTAACTTTGTAAGCCCTGAACGTTTCATACCTTGAAGCTTTAACACCAGTACTTCTATTCTGTCGTCAGTTTTGGCTCGTTTGATAACATCCGTAATATCACTGATCAATACTTCAGGTTTTTCATCTCGTTGACTAAATGCTTCATTAATAAAAGCATCCATGGGCTCTACTTCAAATTTCTGCTCTACGACATCACCATAAATATTTAGCACTAAAGCAGCTTTTTTAGGAACAACAATTTTGGCTTCATTACTTGTTAGTGAGATAACAAAGAGAAATAGCACCAAAAAGAATACTAAGTTAACGATAATCTTACGTGAGGTATTTAATAGGCTAAAAAGAGAACTAAAGAGTCTACTAATTGTTGATTGATCTTCTTTCATAAATTTTTATCAAGTTTAAGTACAATATAAGACTATGCTACTTAAAAATAGCGTGCTTAAGAAGTCTCAATTGTAAATATTTACAACTATACTGTGAAGTTATACTTACTTAGTGAAAGATTCTTAAGAAAAACTTGTTCTATTAACCTATGTGAACTAATAACTTATAACTATGAAAAGTGCTTATTATTACCAATGTTTTATTAAAAAACTACTCGTATTAGACGGTGTTCCTGCATTCTTACTTCGATTATATTTAGCCCCTGTATTTATTATTGCGGGCTTTAACAAATTGGAATTAGGCAATACCGATTTATCTTTTTTTCAACGATTGTTGGCCAGAGAGGATATTGTTGCTTGGTTTGGTAATAACGAATGGGGCTTAGGCTTACCCTATGCAGACTTTTTAGCCAACCTTGCCGCTTGGACTGAATTTTTAGGAGGGTGGTTCTTGTTGTTTGGTTTATTAACGCGACTAGTTTCTTTGCCATTAATGTTCACCATGATCATTGCAGCAACAAGTGTTCATGCTGATAACGGTTGGTTTGCTGTTACCCCTACCAATCCTGATACCAGCCCTGCAAAAGTTTTTGTTTGGTTAGGCTTTGAACAAGCGCAAATGAGTTTAAACAATAGTGCTAGCACTTCGGAAAAACTCACTACCGTAAGAGAAATCCTTGAAGAACATGGCAATACCGAATGGTTGTATGAAAATGGTAATGTTGTTGTACTTAATAATGGGATTGAGTTTGCTTCTACTTACTTTCTTATGTTACTTGCGTTGTTTTTTATTGGTGCTGGACGATTTACTAGTGCTGACTATTACTTATATACTTACTGGCTCAAGCCTAAATACATTAAGCAACATAATCATTTATGAAAGCATTAGATTTATTATTATACCGCCAGTCAAACCCTTTTTTGCAAGCGCCTGCGCCTAGTGTTACTGAGTTACACGAAATTATATCTGCGGGTATGAAAGCACCTGACCATGGGGGGTTGCAACCTTGGCACTTTACTGTGATAAAGGACTCTGGCCTTGAACGATTAGCTCAACTATTTGTTGAAACTTTGACTCAACAGGGCGCTGATCTGGCTAAAATTAATAAAGCTGCAAAAATGCCATTTCGCGCACCATTAATTATTGTTATTTCAACAAACTATCAAAAGCATGAAAAAGTACCTGAAAAGGAGCAATTAATTACCGCCGGTTGTAGTACTCATGCAATGCAAATGGCAGCGACTGCTCTTGGTTATGGTGCAATGTGGAGAACAGGCATATTAAGTGAAGAGCCGCACGTAAAATCAGGATTAAATATAGGTGAAGAGCAAGACATTGTCGGCTTCTTATACATTGGTAGTAAATCTAAAGAATTACCGTTAAAAGCCCATAAACCTCATGAAAGTTTTGTTAGTTATTTTTAGTTCATATTCTTTAATAGAACTATTTCTCACATCATAAACATAAAAGCCCTCATTTGAGGGCTTTTGTTTTTGCTACTAACTGCATATTTTAATAAATTAAAATGAAGCGTTATTTGGTGTTCTTGGAAATGGGATCACATCACGTACATTTTGCATACCCGTTGCATAAGCAACTAATCGTTCAAAACCAAGACCAAAACCTGAGTGAGGAACGGTGCCGTAACGACGTAAATCACGATACCATCCATAATCAGCAATATCTAAGTTCATTTCTGCTAAACGAGCATCAAGTACATCAAGACGTTCTTCACGTTGACTACCACCAATGATTTCACCAATACCTGGCGCTAAAATATCCATTGCAGCAACAGTTTTACCATCATCATTTAAACGCATGTAGAATGATTTAATGTCTTTAGGATAGTTTTGTAATACAACAGGGCCATTAAAGTGTTCTTCTGCAAGATAACGCTCATGCTCTGAGTTTAAATCAACGCCCCAAGAAACAGGATTTTCAAACTTCTTATCACATTTTTCTAAAATGGTGATGGCATCAGTGTAATCTAAACGGACAAAGTCGTTATTGATCACAGAGTTCAAACGATCCAATACGGTTTTATCAACACGTTGTTGGAAAAATGCCATATCGTCAGCGCGTTCTTCTAGAACTGCAGAAAATACATATTTCAACATTTCTTCAGCTAAGTCAGCAGCATCGGCTAAATCTGCAAAAGCAATCTCTGGCTCGATCATCCAAAACTCAGCTAAATGACGCGTTGTATTTGAATTCTCTGCTCTAAAAGTTGGCCCAAAAGTATACACTTTCGACAGGGCGCTACAGTATGTTTCAACATTTAATTGGCCAGAAACTGTTAAGAACGTTTCTTTACCAAAAAAGTCTTGTGAATAGTCAACATCACCTTTATCAGTACGAGGTAAATTTTCCATATCTAAAGTACTTACACGGAACATTTCACCAGCACCTTCACAGTCACTACCGGTAATTAACGGTGTGCTGATCCAGAAATAGCCTTTGCTATGTAAAAAACGATGAACTGCTTGAGCTAACGTATTACGTACACGAGTAACGGCACCACCAATATTGGTACGAGCTCGTAAATGAGCATGCTCACGTAAATACTCTATGCTATGACGTTTTGCCGCCATTGGATAAGTATCAGGATCTTCAACTAAGCCAAGGACTTCAACGTGAGTTGCTTGAATTTCAAAAGACTGACCTTTACCAGGCGATTCAACCAATATTCCTGTTACTTTAATCGCAGCACCCGTGGTGACTTTTAAAATTTCAGATTGATAATTATCTAAATTACTTGGCGCTATTGCTTGGATCGGATCAAAACACGAACCATCATGTACGGCAAGAAATGAAATTCCAGCTTTTGAGTCACGGCGAGTTCTGATCCAGCCATGAACGGTAATTTCTTCATTAACAGGGTACTTACCTGCTAATACATCAGTAATTGCTATAACTGACATTTATCAACCTCTTTGTTTATCAAATTATCTTCTAGATTTTGGGCTTGATATGTTACCTTGGGTAGAAGATTTAACAAGTAAAAACTTCGATTTTCCGGTCTATATAGAGTGAAAAGTATTAATTATTTTCACAAAGAGGACGTTTAGTGATTAATGATGTACAGGAAAGGCGTAAACATACTGATATTTGGGTATATTCCATACGAATATTAACCTTATTAAGTTGGTTATTATTTATTATCGCCTTGATTACTTCTTATTTTGCTGCGCCTGAAAAAGATTATGGCTATCTTAGATTTCAAAATATTGCAGTCAGAGAGTTTTGGTTAGTACCTTTAACGGGGTATTTATCTATTTTACTTTGGCTAAGCGCGTTAATGAGTTATATCAGTCTTTTAATTAATAAATACCGTAGTCGTAGAAAAACCGATAACAAACGCTTTAATCTTTTATTATTGTTTGTTATCTCTGTTGCTTGGATTACTTACATTCTTCTGCATATTGTGGAGAGAGCTAATTAAAACTAAGGAATCAGTTAAAACATTCATCATCTTCAAGCACATAAGCTATTGCGCTAATAAGCTGACTCAGTTCATCTGCAGTAATGATCAGCGGCGGCATAATATAAATTAACTTGCCAAAAGGGCGGATCCATACTCCTAATTCAACAAAGCGTTGTTGTATTTTAGCAACATTAACCGCTTGTTTAGTTTCTACTACACCAATAGAGCCTAGTACTCTGGTATCTTCAACCCGTAAACTTTCCTTCAAAGGTAATAATTGACTCTGTAATTGTTGTTCTATCAATGAAATTTTTTGCTGCCAATTATCATTGAGTAATAAATCTATACTGGCATTCGCGAGAGCACAAGCTAATGGGTTACCCATATAAGTTGGACCATGCATAAAACAGCTTGCTTCACCTTCACTGATCGTTGTAGCTATTTCCGCTTTACAAAGAGTAGCGGCCAGTGACATATAACCACCAGTCAACGTTTTCCCTAAACACATAATATCCGGTGATATTTCAGCCCATTCACAAGCAAACAGTTTACCGGTTCTGCCTAGACCTGTAGCTATTTCATCGGCAATAAACAATACATCATATTTGTCGCATAATAGACGACAAGCTTTTAAATAGTTAGGATGATAAAAGCGCATTCCACCTGTACCTTGAACAATAGGTTCAATAATAAAGGCGGCTATTTCTAGGTGATCTTGTATAAATAATTGCTCAAGTTCCTCCATTTCACTTTCATCCCAATGCTCACCTAATTGAGCTTTAGGTGCTGGAGCAAAATGATTTTTCATTAATACAGAATCAAAAATTTGATGCATACCTGTGATAGGGTCGCAAACTGACATCGCCGCAAAAGTATCACCGTGGTAGCCATTTTTAACGGTTAATAATTTATGCTTTTGACTTTGTTTTTTACTATGGAAGTATTGCAACGCCATTTTTATCGCCACCTCAACTGCGACAGAGCCACTATCACTGAGAAATACCCTATCTAAGCCTATTGGTGTGATCTCTATTAATGTTTTGCATAAATCAATAGCCGGTTGATGAGTTAAACCACCAAACATTACATGAGACATTTTTGCTGATTGTTCAATAAGCGCAGCATTTAGTTTTGGATGATTGTAGCCATGTAATACAGACCACCAAGATGACATACCATCAATTAACTTTTCTCCACTTGCTAAGTTGATAAAAACACCATTAGCAGATTCAACCAGGTAAGAAGGTAATGGTGTAGACATTGAAGTATATGGGTGCCAAACGTATTGACGGTCAAAATCGAGTAATTCTGTGTGTTTTTTATTCATTTGTTAACTTTTGTTTTTGCTTTATGTTGACATGTTATTTATCTGCCATAGACTACCCAATATATATAACAGACTCAAGTATCCACATTTTTGTGGTTATGAAAAATTTCAATTGGTATTAAGGTGTTTAGATGTCTCAACATGAAAATTTATTAAATAATCAAACCGTGCAACCTCGTCATAACTGGACTCAAAAAGAGGTAAAAGCATTATTTGATCTTCCTTTTAATGATCTGATGTTTCAGGCGCAATTAGTTCATCGAGAAAATTTTAATGCCAATGAAGTGCAAGTGAGTACCTTGCTATCGATCAAAACAGGCGCCTGCCCGGAAGATTGTAAATATTGTTCACAAAGTGCACGTAATAAAACTGATTTAGAAACAGAAAAGCTGATGGAAGTTGAAAATGTTTTAGCAACAGCAAAAGCGGCCAAGGAGCAGGGTTCAACAAGGTTTTGTATGGGGGCCGCTTGGCGTAATCCAAAAGAACGTGATATGCCTTACGTACTTGAAATGGTGAAAGGGGTTAAATCGCTTGGCTTAGAAACCTGTATGACTTTGGGTATGCTGTCAGAAAACCAAGCCAATGAATTACAAGATGCTGGACTTGATTATTACAACCATAATCTCGATACATCTCCAGAGCATTATAATCAAATTATTACGACTCGTAGTTATCAAGACAGATTAGACACGATAGACAATGTTCGCAGTGCTGGTATGAAGGTATGTAGTGGTGGCATCGTTGGTTTAGGTGAAAAAGCACAAGACAGAGCGTCATTATTAGCCCAGTTAGCCAATTTAAGTCCACAACCTGAAAGTGTACCAATTAATATGTTGGTGAAAGTAGAAGGGACGCCTTTATCAAATGTCGATGATCTTGATCAATTTGAATTCATTCGTTGTATTGCTGTAGCTCGCATTATGATGCCAAAAAGCCATGTCCGTTTATCTGCTGGTCGTTCAGCGATGAACGATCAAATGCAATCGTTGTGTTTTCTAGCGGGTGCCAACTCTATTTTTTATGGCTGTAAATTATTAACCGCAGAAAACCCTGAAACCAATAAAGATAACGCTTTATTTAATAATTTGGGTATCAATACTGAAACAATCGCCAGCGAGATAGATGAAGAACATCAACAGCAATTGATTAAAACCGCTGTGGTTGATCAACAAAATAGCGATTTATTTTATAATGCTGCGTTATAACAAGGCTAGTTAATCATAATGAGTTTTTCATTTATCACTCAGCAGTTAGCTCAACAACGGGAAAATAACCTTTACCGTCAACGGCAGGTAGTAAGTGAGCAAGCAGGTCGAGAAATAGTTATTGCGGGAAAGAAATATCTTAACTTTTCATCTAATGACTATTTAGGACTAGCTAACCACCCATTAATTAATAAGGCGCTTGCAGAGGGGGCTGATAAGTTTGGTGCTTCTTCTTGTTCATCAAATTTAGTGACTGGCTACCATTATGCTCATCAGGCACTTGAAGACACAGTTTGCCAATGGCTCAATAAACCTCGTTGCTTGTTATTTAACAGTGGTTTCTCAGCAAATACTGCAGTGTTACAAGCGTTAGGTAATAATGAAAGCCAATTTTTTCTTGATAAACTTAGCCATGCATCACTTATTGATGGCGCGTTAGCAAGTAAGGCTAAAGTGAAACGATTCTTACACAATGATCACCAGCAATTAGAACAACTTTTATCGAAAAAATCTCAGAAGAATAATTTAATTGTCTCTGAAGGTATTTTCAGTATGGATGGTGATCGAGCTGATGTAGCACTTCTCGGTGCAATCGCTAAACAACATCAAGCTTGGCTTTATATTGATGATGCTCACAGTATTGGTGTTATTGGGGATAAAGGTCAAGGTAGCAATAGTAGTGCTGATGTTGATATTACCATGGCAACTTTTGGTAAAGCGTTGGCGACCAGTGGTGCATTTGTTACTTGTAGTGAGCAACTTTATGAATATTTAATTAACTTTTCTCGTCACTATATTTATTCAACGGCTATGTCACCCGCAATTGCATGGGCAACCAAAAAGAGTATTGAAATTGCCCAAAATGAGCATTGGCGTCGTGAAAAAATAGTAGCATTAAGTGAACTCTTATCATCTTCATTAAAACCGAGTATCGAGTTAGTGCCAACAGATTCATCAATTCATGCCATCATTTTAGGTGATGAAAAACATGCGCTAAATGTGGCAGAACAATTAAAACAACAAGGTATTTGGCTTACTGCAATAAGGCCACCGACAGTACCTACGAACACCTCGAGGTTACGCGTTACAATATGTGCGAGCCATAATAGTCATGATATCAAGAGCTTAGCTGATAACATCAATAAGGTAGTACATTAATGTCTGTGCTTAATCAACGATATAAAATTGCCCGTTCTTTTGGCTCTGCCAGTAATTCATATGACGTTTCTGCGAGGTTACAGCGATATACTGGTAAGCATTTAATGCCATGGTTACCTAATAGAAATGATTTAACCGTACTTGACTTAGGAGCGGGTACTGGCTTTTTTACCGATATCTTAGCCGGACGATATCAACAAGTACTTGGCTTAGATATTTCGTCTAAAATGCTTTCTTTTGCTCAAGAAAATCGAAGTAGTGCAATACACTGGTTAGAAGGCGATACTTTTCACTTGCCATTACAAGATAATAGCATTGACCTTATTTATTCTAACTTAATGATCCAGTGGTGTGAGCCTTTAGATTGTGCTTTAAAAGAAATCATTCGTGTATTAAAACCGGGTGGGCTATTTATTTTCTCTACACTTGCCCAAGGGACTTTATTTGAGCTCCGTTCTGCATGGGCACAAGTCGATGATGATAAACATGTCATAGAATTTAACTCAGAGGCTGCATTACAACAAACCTTTAATACTAATGAATCAAAACTAATAGAGCAAAAATCTAAAAGTATTGTGCTTGAATATGAGAATGTTTTACATCTAGTACATGAACTAAAAGGTTTGGGCGCTAACCAAGTACCAAAGAAACAAAATAAAGGGCTAGCAGGAAAAGACAAATGGCAAAAAATGATCGCCAGTTATCAAGATTTTCAAGAGCCTAACGGTATTTATCCTGCGACCTACAATGTCTTTTCTGGCATGGTTGTTAAGCTTAACGGTTAATTTAAACAGGCTCTAAACAAATGAGAAAAATATTTATAACCGCTACAGATACTGATGCAGGGAAAACCTACGTGAGCCAACTTTTAACCTATGCATTAGTCAAGCAGGGAGGAAGTAAGGTTGCAGTATTTAAACCTATTTCTGCAGGATGTCATTGGCTAGGCGAATATTTAGTTAATGAAGATGCCTTGTTGTTACAAAAACAAGCTAACGGTCAACAAAGCATTCAACAAATTAATCCTATCGCTTTTGAAGAGCCCATTGCTCCACATATAGCCGCTAAACTAGCGGATCAAACTATAGGAATTAACCAGTTAGTTGAACATTATAATCTTTGCTATGGTAAAACGACTCCTGACATCTTATTGACTGAGGGCGCTGGTGGTTGGCGGTTACCATTAGGAAATGGAAAGTTTTTGTCTGAATTTGTACAAATTACTCAACAGCAAGTTATTTTAGTGGTTAACATGAAACTTGGTTGCTTGAATCATGCAGTATTAACCTATCAAGCGATTGTGCAAGACGGGCTTGATTGTGTTGGCTGGTTTGCAAATTGTATTGAGCCAATGGACTATTTAGCTGAAAATATAGCGGAGTTAAACGAATTAT
>Ga0209395_1002138_pt1 | contig 26537 bp, 29 predicted proteins | sample GOMGulsemesocosm_3_FD_184635 | JGI IMG/M metagenome (GOLD analysis project Ga0209395, IMG submission 184635) | Methane-oxidizing microbial communities from mesocosms in the Gulf of Mexico - GOM9D Gulf of Mexico (SPAdes) (version 2) | ecosystem: Environmental > Aquatic > Marine > Cold seeps... | reverse complement strand
AGCACAAGGCAAAGAAATCAAGTTCAACGCGCCGCTAGTCATCGCGCCACCAACGTACAACATCGTTGATGAGCTTAAAGCAGAAGGCGACTGGGAACTTCTAGAGAAATACTCAGGCTTCGAATTTAACGATGATAATCCAAAGGAAGCTGCTCGTACCAAATACGAAAACATCATGTACCTGGAGCGTCCTGGATGTAACCTGTGTATGGGTAACCAAGAAAAAGCCGCCCCTGGCGACACGGTTCTGGCCACCTCTACCCGTCTGTTCCAGGGCCGTGTTGTAGAAGACAGCGCCGAGAAGAAAGGTGAATCTCTGCTGGCCTCTACCCCAATGGTTGTTCTGTCTACTATCCTGGGTCGCTTCCCGACTCTGGAAGAGTACAAAGAAGCCGTTGAAGGTGTTGATCTGACTTCTTTTGTACCACCAACGGAAGACCTGAGTGTTAAAGCCGAGCCAGTGAAAATTATTGGCTAGTTCCAGGCCTTTAGTTAGCTCAACAAAAAGCCCCGCAGGCCAATACCTGCGGGGCTTTTTCGTTGGACTTGTCTACCCTAAGTCCCTCATTTTCAAGTCCTCACGGGCACGTAAAAAATCACCTATCTTCTTATTCGATATCACGTCTCAACCGGCTCTAGTGGAATTCCTTACATTCGCAAGCTCACCTCTGGAATTTCCTGCGCGGTATTCGGGTGTCTTTCATAGAAAGTACTACATTTACTTTAATGAAAAGAATACCTGACATCTAACGTTACCCTGCTGCGTTCTATGATCGCCGACGGTTACGGTGATCCACGTACTCTTGAGCATCGTGCACATAAAATGGAAAAATGGCTGGCTAACCCACAACTGCTGAAAGCTGACGCTGATGCAGAATACGCGGCCGTTATCGAAATCAACCTGAACGAAGTTAAAGAACCAATCGTTTGCTGCCCTAACGATCCAAATGACGCAAAACTGCTGTCCGAAGTTGCTGGCAACAAAGTTGACGAAGTATTCATCGGTTCTTGCATGACTAACATCGGTCACTTCCGCGCGGCAGGTAAACTGCTGGAAGAAAACGCTGCTAGCATCGAAACACGCTTATGGTTGGCTCCACCAACTAAAATGGACGCACACCAGCTGATGGAAGACGGTTATTACAGCACCTTCGGTAAAGCCGGCGCACGTCTGGAAATGCCAGGCTGTTCACTGTGCATGGGTAACCAGGCACGTGTAGCCGCGGGTTGTACGGTACTGTCAACATCGACACGAACTTCCCTAACCGTTTGGGTGATGGCGCTAACGTTTACCTGACTTCAGCAGAACTGGCTTCTGTTGGTGCGATTCTGGGTAAACTGCCAACGCCAGCCGAGTACATGGAGTTTACTAAGAACCTAGATTCCATGAGCTGCGGAGTTTATCGCTAGCTCAACTTCGATCAAATTTCTTCCTTCCAAGCTAACGCTGAAGAGGGTAAGAGAATTTCAGCGATTGAAGTAACGGAAGTCAGTGTTTAACTCATATAACTGAGATTAAACATCTGAAATGAAAAAGCCCCGCTGGGTTTTCCAGGCGGGGCTTTTTTGTGTCTACGATTTCCACTTCCTCTATATTCAGGATTGCCATTGTTCGCTAGATGCGTTAAAAATAAAACCTACTTAATAACTTGCTCCAAGGACTGGTCAGCATGAAATCTCCACAAATATTTCATTCATACCCCTTAGATATTCCGTTGCAACGCAGCAAGTCTTGTCGCAAAAAATCGCCTTTAAATGGACAGTTATGCGACACAGTCTTTTTTAAAAAAGCAAAAAACCCCCATAGATTATTAATAAAAATCAAGAGATTAAGTCTGACTTCGAAAATAATCTACAAATCAAAGCACTTTTATTATTGTCGAAATTCCACCCAATTCACTGAGTTATACGATAGAACTGTCGTTCACTAAAGAGTTAGGTGCAAATGAGCAATGTGGACAGTGCTTAAGATAATAGGAATATCAATAGGCTTATTCCTCATTGCTATGTTTGGGGTTGGTTACTATTTTGCTTCAGGAATGTGTGCGAATTCAGTGGTTACTTCAGCCACATCTCCCAATGGAAAATGGGAGGTTGTAGTCTTTGAACGTAATTGTGGTGCCACAACAGGCTTTTCTTCACAAATATCACTTATAGAAGCTGGTGAAGAGCTTGACGATGAGGCTGGCAATATTTATATCGCGGAAGGTTATCCCAAAGATTATACGGTTAACTGGAAGTCAGATGATTCTGTGAAAATTAGTGGCATAAAGAACTACAATTTTAAAAAGGAATCCCAACTAAATGGTGTCCAATTCAGCTATGAGTAAAGCACCTAACAAGTGGGTCGTTGGGACGCTGCACCGCTTCGCGCCTTGCGCCCCACACCCTAAGCGTTATGAGTATTGAAATATAAATTTAATAAGGAGTAGTAGCATGTTAATGGAAATATTTTTTGGGGCAGTCATCACCTTTATAGGGATGTTTCTAGCTGCAAAAATAACAAACTTTTATATCCACAATGGTCAACTAGCAATAGTTTCAGGAGTTGTTACTGGAGTAGGCTTTATCCCCGGAATTGGCTTTATTGCTTCACTTATATCTGCCTTCGCATTATTAAAACTATTCTCTGATAGTAAAGGTATCCTTTTAATGGTGATTGTCTCTTGGGTAATGAGTATTTTAGCTTTAATGGTTTTTTCTAAAATTATTTAGGGTGCCCATATTCTTTTTAAGGCCGTGCCGTGAATCTAAGGTCAAAATTCATAACAAGTGAGTCGTGGGACACTGCACCGCTGCGCGGCTTGTGCCCCCCACCCTAAGCGTTATGCACTCAAGGAGAAATATGAGCACGGTAGCTAAAATCTTAACCCTCATCCTAGCTTTATTTGCTAGTTATCTTTTATACGTATCCATACCTAAATCTGGTAGCTACACACTTGCCCATTTTGTTTTAAATATTGGCATGTGGTCTTTTGCTGCCGTAACTTCATGGGCACACTTTGTGGCACTGTGCCGAGGCAAAAATATTCCCGGCAAAAAATTAGCGTTGTTTGTTTTAGTTTATGTCTTTGCAATGGCCACAGGCGTTTTTTCTGGTGCACAGTTCGGTGCTCTTGCCTACATTTGGGAAAACTCATCGCAAGGTGAGTTTTTAAGCAATTCAAAAGCCGGTCTTGCTCTTATTTTTATTGGGCTTTTAACTTACCTTGTGGCCTGCAGATATTCCTTAACAAAGTGCATAACAAGTGGGTCGTGAGGGACTGCGTTCCGCTTTGCTTCACTGGCCCCTCACCCTAAGCGTTATAGCCAACATAATGAATAAGCAGTTTTTAACAGGGATAGTCATTGCTTTATTAAGCGCACAGCTAGGAGTATGGCTCGGATATCATTATTGTTATCGCGAGTTCGTACACTTGTCACTACTAACTGAGTCTCAGGAGCTAACCCAAGCAAGAATGAGCATTATCACCTCTGAACTCCTAAGCCAAAAAGAGTATCAAGCGGTGAATGAAGACTTAGCAAGCCGAATTGAAAACGGGCGCAAAATCACACAGGAGTTCCATAAAGGAGCCTTTGAATATTCCTCGTGGCCTTTCACCGTTAACGAATGGAATAAAAATGATTTAAAAGAAGCAGTAGAATCGTTCGAGAGAGAGTATGAAAGCTATAACAAGTAGGTCGTGCGGGACTGCGTTCCGCTTCGCTTCACTGGCCCCACACCCTAAGCGTTATGCGTAAAAAACCAAAGGTATAAGTTATGAGCAGGGTTTTTGAAATTTCTGATTCCATCCCGCTTTACGCGGCGACCCGATACCCCAGTAGTAATAATGAAGCCGTATCTATGGGGTTAAGTCGTAAGAGAAACAAAGAAATGCGCGCAATGACTATTGCTGCATTTCGGATTGCGCAGAACAATGATCAGTTGTCGGAAGCGCCAATGGATTCAGTTCTTTTACTATTCCTTTTGGCAAATAGCACTACAGCCCTAGATTATTGGGAAAGCAAAGGGCGACTGGCTAAAACAGAGAGTAGGATTGCGCTAACTCCAGAGGGGATTGCTGAGTGCCAGAATACACTACTCGGTCATGCAGGAGCCTACAGTACAACAGAAGAAAAAGTTACCGAGTGGGTAACAAGAATGCTTCAAGGCGATACTGTTGCGTCAAATCCGGAAGAATTCGCCCTTGAGAGCTGGAATTGAGTACGCATAACAAGTAGGCGGCAACGTCTTCATCACAGGCAAAAAAAGATTGGCGGTTATTACCGCGCTGGATAATATGCTGAGGGATGCCTTGCGGGCAGAGCCGAGAAAGACGAGCCATACTGTTCCTCCGTAAACAAGTCGATGACTTTTGAATTTCGTATTTCAGGATACTTAATTACTTTAGCAAATGGGAGATTTTTAATCTGACCCTAAATCTATTGGGCCTATTCACACACAGCTTCGAATTGCTCTCAATTGTCACCATCCCTTTTTTATTGCCTTTTAACCTTTACCACAAACATGCAGGGAATTAGAAAACACAAAAACTCTAAAAAACAACGAGTTGCCAAGTAATTATTACGAGCGTATAAATAAAAGCGTGGTTAGTGACAGCTAACTATAGGCTCAGGAAAAGAATCGAGCCGAGGAGAAGGCCATGAAGGCCCGTGTTGTTTTGTCTTTTTTCTTATCTACACCCCGGTTTTGCTGTGGGTTTTGTCTTCGTTATTTTTGTATTCTCTCCCCCCTTTTATCCGAACCAGCTCTGACTAGTACGGGGTTTCCCCCTACCCGCCTTACCCAAAAAAGAACTCCATCTCACTATTAAATGGGACCAGCTATCATGCTAAACGCATCCAAGCAAATCGAAAGAGCTGAAGCTGAAACAAGGGAAGAACAACGACTGCTGGCAAATAATGCCTGGCATTTGGCTCGATACGTTATCGAACATGACCATAAAATTGAGCTTCCAGAGGAGTTTGATGCAGGCCAGTTCATTTGTTGGGCTGAAAATTATCTGGATCTATGTGCTGAAGACAAAATTAATTTTGTTAATCAGTATGCCATGCTGGAAAAATGCACTGGTAGAGTGACCGCACGAACATTGCTGGCCACACGAATCCATGGACGGGGATTTTTTCATGCGGCCTTTTTTACCTCGGTAGGTAGATATTTGCTTTTTCTATCAATAATAACGATGACCTTTGTTTACTTTTTAACTGAAAACATTCTCCTAAAAGGCCAAACAAACAACATTGTGATGCCTTTCTATGCGGCAGGTCTGGGCACCTGTGTATACCTGTTGAGGGTTACGCAGGAAAAACTAAAAAATCGGGAATTCGATCCCGCATTCATACCCTCACAGCTTATACGTTTGGGTTTAGGTGTTTTGGCTGGAGGCTCTGTTGTACTGTTTCCAGATTTAATGAAAACAGCGCAGCCTGGTAGTGATATTGGCGTTGGCTTGGGACAAGGTTCACTTGCCTTTATCCTTGGTTATGCTGTCGATATCTTTTATGCGGTGCTTGATAACCTAGGCGGAAAGATTAAAAAAAAGAAATGAACAGCCTATGAGTCCTGCGCTTCTGCATCATTGATACGCTCTAGTCGCGCTTGCTCTTCGGCAAAGGCCGCCTTGATCTCTTCCATCACGGCATCAACATCTGCCGTTTCTTCCGCTTCCTCAAACTCACCGGTTAACTCTGTTTCTGGGGTCAATTCACCGTCTTCAAACAAGGCCCAGATTTCTTTGGCGTATTTGCTGTTAAGTAACTCAGGCGCGTATTGGGCGTAATAGCGCGTCATATTATTTACGTCACGCGCCAGCATTGTTTCAGCATGATTATTGGCCGCGGCATCGACCGCTTGCGGCAAGTCGATGATGACGGGGCCGTATTCATCCACCAACACGTTAAACTCTGATAAATCACCATGTACCAAGCCAGCACACAACATCAGTTTCACGTAGTGCATCATCATGTCGTGGTCTTCGCGTGCTTGTTCGGCAGTCATGGCTATGTCATTCAGGCGCGGCGCTACATCGCCCTCGTCATCTGTCACTAGCTCCATAAGCAAAACGCCTTCAAAGCAACCGTAGGGCTGTGGAACACGCACGCCTGCATGGGCTAAACGATAAAGCGCATCAACTTCGGCATTGTGCCAAACGTCTTCCTGCTGCTTACGACCAAATTTGGAGCCCTTTTCCATAGCTCGCGCACGACGGCTGTTACGTACCTTACGGCCTTCGTTGTATTGCACGGCTTGTTTGAAGCTGCGCTTGCTGGCGTCCTTGTAGACTTTGGCGCAGCGAATATCGGAGCCACAGCGCACGATATAAACGGTGGCCTCTTTGCCGCTCATTAACTGGCGGATCACTTCATCGACTAAGCCGTCTTCTACAAGTGGTTGTATTCGTTTCGGAGTTTTCATGGCGTTCTTATACCCACTTACATTGAGTAAAGCCAATAATTGAGTGAATTGGCGTAAAATAAGTGCTATTTCGGGTAACACACTCCCTTCTGGTTCACATATCGATAACCTCGCCCACTCTGTTGCCAAGTATTTATTACAAGCGTATAAATAAAAGTTACCCCGCATTAAAGAAACAGGCGTTTATATCTAGCCTTGGAGGTGGCCATGAAGTCCCCCGTTGATATGCTGATATTTAGTCACTCCCTCCCGTTATTTTTTTTGAAACGCCTGAACGTCCCTCCTCCGAATACCAATCATATATGTTGTAACTACATAAATAGAAACGATCTCAGCTAACTTGAAAAGGATACTCAAAATGGCAAAGATACTTTTTTTTAACTTTGATGGTACTGACAATGAACCTGCTGATGCCATGCAGGATAAAAATCTCCTCGGCATAACGGAGGACAATAGTCTTACGAATATTTTGAAGTTTCACCTGTTGCTGGGCGGAAACCTCCAGCAAAAAACGGGGAATACACTGCTTGCTTCTGGCTCGAGAAGCTTTTATTACAACGGTGTCGGTACTTACGGTAATTACTTCGAACGTAAATTTAACGCGGGATTAGCAAGCGAAAGTACAGATGTTTCAACCATCCTTAACCTCGCAAAAAAAGATTTTAAATACCACTATAAAAAGAAAAGCGATTACAAATATATCGTCGTCACAGGATTCAGCAGAGGTGCTGCACTGGCACGCCGTTTTGCATCCATTATCAATAACCTAGTTCACGATCAACAAATCATTATTGAAGGTGTTTTTGATACGATTGCCTCCATAGGCCTTCCCAATTTACGACAGAAAGATAGACCTTCAACCGATGTGGTATTTGAGTATGGCCATACATTACCTTCGAACGTATCAAAAGGACTTCACCTGGTTTCTCTTGATGACAAACGCAAGGCGTTCCAACCTACCCTGATGAATCAGGACGGACGCGTTACTGAAATCTGGTTCCCTGGCGCCCATTCTGATGTAGGTGGCGGCTATAACTTTGATGGTCTATCTGATAGCACATTACGTTTCTTCCTAGATTGGTTCGAAGACCAAAAAGAGTTAAACCTGTCATTCCTGTCTTCTAAATCCATTGATTACGAAAATATTTTTGAAGCAGGAAGTAAGCTCAAAATTGGCTCGGATGACATTCAAATCGACCCCAACTCCTTTGGCCTTAATCACCAGCAGGATCGCACGCTGCTGATAGATTATTTCACACTGACTGATCGGCTGTGCTGTGTTATCCGTAATGATGAGGTCATTATTGAAGCAATCCCAATAGTTCACGTCTCTGTTTCCGAACGTATTGGTGGCGACCGTAACTATCGCCCCAAATCATTAGAAAACACAGCACACACGGTGATCTACCCTGATGAAAGCAAAATGCCCTTCATTGGTTATTCTGAGCACAAAATAAAATACAGAAGTAATCTGCAAATCCCTGATAAGAAAGGCATTAAAACCCGCGTATACGCTCACCTTAAATACAATCATACCGGCGTGTTTCTTGAAGCTGGAAAAGCATACAGTATTGAAGTGAAAGAGTTGCCTAAACAAAAATGGCGCGACGGCAGCATAACCCCCGTTGATGGAGAAGGATGGGATAGAGGTGATATAAAGCTAGGTCCAAAAGAGATTCCTATCGCCATAATGGAACCCTTTCGTCGTGTCACTGATAATGGTGCTAAGTGGTTCACACTCTGCGGTTGTATTGGAGACAATGACAAAGCAGGCTTTGTCATCGGCAACCTCCTGAAACGTTTTAAACCTACCTCATCAGGCGAGCTTTGCGCCTTTGCTAACGACCTTGATGGCTATTACGGAAACAACAGCGGTTACTTAATAATTCTTATTACTTTACTTTAAGTATGCTTATCAACCCCTTGATCTTAAGAAAAAAGCCCCACCTAAAATAAGGTAGGGCTTTTTTCTTTATCGCTTAAACCGTGCGTATTTATTCGGTAAAAGCGAGTAATTCAGATGTTATCGATTATCCGCAGTTTTTCTTTGCGTCTTCTTCAACATTCTTGCCAATCCATCGATACATATAAACAGCCATACCAATAATAAAAGCAACAACACCAAAAGACAGAATGCCGATCCAACTACTAAAAAGTTGTATTAATAAATCCATTTTTATCTCCCCATGATTGAATAACGATATCGAACGTTTGTGTTTAAACTTTTTATGGTTAAACGATATCGTTTGGAGGGAAATGAATATTGATTTACGTCAAAAAGGCCCGGCTGTTGAATTGATCGAGATCAAAAACAGCATGGTTAGGGCATTGCCAGCTAAATCATAACAATGTGAAAAGTTGCCCAATAGAAACTTTAATTAAAGCGTCTCAGGTAAGCTTGGCTGCTATGGGCTTTAGCGAAAACGAATCGGATTCAGACCAGCTGCCGGTGAGGATTCCTGGGTGTTTAGCCACTAAATCATGTAACAAGCTATTTTCGGGGGGTGTCTGCTGCCCGTTTAATGCTTTATTTGACCTAATAACCCCTGCCCGCCCCTTTGGTTCAGTGTTTTCTGCGACAAAAAGGTTATCAAGCAGAGTCAAAAAATCATGATCATCGGAAGTTTTCAGGGCAACTGCATCGATTGCACCTTTAGCCATAGCCTCTTTAATCAATGCACGGTGGGCAAAGCCTGTCAGCGCAACTACTTTCAAATTAGGCCTGATCAATCTTAAGGCTGAAGCGATATCAATGACATTTGGCTTACTCGCATCAACGTTAATCAAAACTAAGGAAACGGCCTGAGATTTGAGCTGATTCTGGCTCATTTTAATATCAGGGCAACACATAACAAGATAGTTTTCCGTATTCAATAATGCAGAAAAACGGGCAATGACTGGTTTGTCTGAAGCCACTAACAGAATATTTCGCTTAACCATACGGTTGGATTGACTCATGCGCTTTCGGACTCGTTCAGGGCTGAAAATTCCGAGCATTCGATACAATTTCTGCCATTCTTTTTGGCCCTATACAACCCAAGATCCGCACACCTCATTAGATCTTCAATCCTGTCATTTCGTTGAGGAATGATGCTACACACACCGGCACTGATCGTGATAACGCCATAACTATCAGAGCCTTTGTTTTCGATTTGTAACGCCTCAACGGATGCTCTTAGGGCTTCGGCCACAAGCATAGCGCCCGCAGAATCAGTACCTGGCAGTAGCATGGCAAACTCTTCTCCGCCAACACGGGCAATAAAATCGGTTTTACGATGAATATTGTCAGCTAAACTTTTGGCCACTTTGCGTAAACACTCATCACCCGCAGCATGACCGTAAATATCATTACACTTCTTGAATAAATCAATATCGAGCAAAACAATCGAAATAGGTTCTTGTTCCCGAATTGCACGCGCCCATTCAATGGGAGACTGTTCATCAAAATAACGTCGATTGTAGATGCCCGTCAAAGCATCAAGGATTGCAGCCTCCTGCAGCTTTATGTTGTTTTCAGCCAGTTTTTCCTGGCTGACTTTTAAAGCTCTGAACGCCGCATCACGTTGCAATATATTTGCATAATATTTTGCGTGATAACGCAAACGTGCAACCAGTTCGACTTTTTCTGGAATTTTAACAAGATAATCATTTGCGCCAGCATCAAAGGCCGCAGCTTTTTCTTCGCCCGCTTCTTTTGACGACAGCATAACAACAGGAACAGCAGCCGTTTCCGGGTTCTCACGCAAATATCTCAGCAGGGTAATACCGTCAATATCCGGCATTAAAATATCAAGCAGGATAACGGCGGGTTTAATTTTTTCGATGAGATCGAGTACTTGTGAGGGATCCTGGCAATAATGCAAACTAAGATCATCAGCATCGAGAATCAATTGTCTGATTGCTTCACCAACTATCGGCTGATCATCAACCAACAGAATCAAATTGCACGTTGGGAGTACACCCAGTTTCATATCAAATTCGGACATACGTGTCGCTCCTACTAGTAATTTTCAATGGTTCCTATCCACTCGAGCAATCGCTCGGTAATTTTTTCGGGAGATAACATATCTACGGCAGCATTAATTTTCGCAGCTGCCTTGGGCATGCCATACACGGCACACGTTTCCTGGCTCTGAGCTATTGTAAGATGGCCCAAGCGCCGCAAAGCCAGTAGTCCTTTAGCGCCATCATTCCCCATGCCGGACAACAATACGGCTGCCAACGGGCCTTCCCAATTCAACGCAAGGCTGGCAAACAACTCATCTACAGAGGGGCGGTAGCGTTGCGTTTCTGGTTCAAGCCGGTACCTCAATCGAGCCATTTTATCCATAATCAAATGATCATTGGATTGAGAAATCAAAATAGTCGAAGCCTTAATCGTACTACCATCAGCAGCACCAAATACAGGCAGTGCGCAAACGTTATCCAACACATCCACCAGCCCCTGCGCATAAACCTCATCCAGATGCTGAGCAATCAAAATTGCTGCGGGAAAATCCTTTGGGATATTTTTTAGAATAGCATTTAATGCCGTTGGTGCACCTGTGGAGCCTCCAATGGCAATCAGGGGGATGGCTTCCAGCCTAGAGGTATCAATCATGCGTATGGCCAGTACCAATCAGCTGCTTCACAGTTTTCATAAAGCTATCATCCTGAAAGCTTCCTTTTGTTACGTAGCTATCCGCGCCGGACTCCAAACCACGCTCAAAATCTTCTTCACGATCTTTGTAGGACACAATAATCACAGGCAAACTCTCCATATTCGCACTCCCTCTTACTTTCTCCAGTAACTCCCAACCATTCATACGCGGCATATCAATGTCGGTGACCAACAAATCATAGCTACCCTGGCGCAGATGGTTCCAACCATCCACTCCGTCAACAGCAACATCGACGTCGTAACCACCCGCCAACAGCATATTACGTTCTACTTCACGCACCGTTAACGAATCATCAACAACCAGCACGCGTTTTAAGTCTGTTACAGATGAATTATCGCCTTGCCATTGGTTTACCGATTTTTCGAACAGACGTTTTTGCATGTTGGTAACGAGGTCTTCAACGTCCAGAATCAAGACCGGCGTACCATCTGGTAAAGCTGAGGCTGTTCTAACATCACGTAATTTACCCAATCCTGCATGTAACGGGCGGTCTACCAGTTCCATTTCATCAGCCACACTGAGAACCATAAAGCCAAAACAACCCTTTGGCGTTTTCATAACAATGAGTTTTTCCGCCGTCTTCTCCTGAGCTTCTACCAAGCCAAGCTGCTGATCTGCACGGAATAGGTAAACATCTTCACCACAGTCTTTAATAACTGGGCGGCCTTCAATGTAATAAACCTCATCTGAATCAAATGAAATCACGCGGTCAATTTGCGACACAGGTAAGGCATAAACTTCATTCGCTACATTGATAATCACACATCGGATAGTGGCTAAAGAAACCGGCAGACGGAACTCAAAACGAATACCCTTACCAATTTCATTATGGACCTTAACCTTGCCCTGTGCCTGCACAATAAAGCTGTGCACAATATCCAGCCCAACACCGCGCCCGGAAACCTGTGTAAGCTCCTGCTTCAAGGTGAATCGTGGTAAAAACATAAAGGACAATAATTCATCATCCGAGAGACTTTCTACCATCGCCTCTGTAACCATGTCCTCAGCAATAATTTTTTCCTTAATACTATCTAAATCAACACCTCGACCATCATCCTCAATGGTTACATTTAAATAGCCACTCCGGTGTTCAGCTGATAGCCGTAATCTAGCTTGCTTAGCTTTACCTGCATTAATACGCTCTGAAGGAACTTCAACACCATGGTCAATCGCGTTCTGAACAAGGTGAATAAGAACTGGTATGAAGGGTTTAATGATGTTCCGATCTACCGGTGTCGATGAGCCCTCAATAACAAGCTCAACCGACTTATGCTGTTTTTTTGACAAGTCTCTCACCAACCGAGAAATACCCAGCAGACAATCACCAAAAACACCCATTCGACATGCCAGTGCTTCACGCGACAATTTAGCCAGCACGTTGGCATTGTTCACACTCATTTGCTCGTATTCATCAATCAGAATACGACTGTTCTCGATTAATGCATTCAGATTTTGTTTAAATTCGGCGCTCGTTTCACTGTCGTTATCAGCACCATTTTGGCCCACAAGTTTGTTTGAATAATGGCGCCCTAGTTGAGAGAAACGTTTATAAAAAAGCTGAAACCTTTTTGAAATATCCATCAGGTGTTGCGAATCAATTTTCATATCGCTGACCATACGGACAATGTTCTGCAGGTTCTCATCTTTGAACGCAGAGACTGGTGCGTCACCGTTACCTTCACTGACTTGTTCAGTACTTGTGTTCGCAGAGCCTTTAACCTTGTCGTCGGAGCCATCAGACAGCTGTGATAGCAACTGTTCGCCCTTAACTTGCAAAGCCATCGTTTGCTCTTGATTAACCTCACTCTGGGCAGAGTTGGCAAGTTCCGGTAACAAATCAACAACCTGCATCAATAGATCAATATCAGCGCTGTTAAATCCCCGTTTACCCTGCTGGGCAAGACTAAATTCATCCTCAAGTTTATGCGTAAGGGTGACAATAGGCTCCATACCAGATAAACGCGCCCCACCCTTAAGAGAGTGAGCATTTCGCATCATCTCTTCGTAATCTTTTAAGCCCGCCACGCCCTTTTCAACCTTCAGCAAGCCATCAACTAATTCATGCGTTTTCGCCTCCACTTCCTGCATAAAAATAGCCACGATCGATACAGGCTCTGGTTGCCCACTAACCGTTGAAAAAATCTCTTCTTGCGAAACAATGCCTGCATCCGCTGTTTTTCTTGTTTGTTCAAAGGTCGAAGAAACTGGCCCTTCAAAGGAGCTTTCTGCGTCACAGACATGTTCGCCAGATTGAAATTTCTGACTCAGACTTTGATAACTAGATTGGCTGTTTTGATAATGGTCTGCGGGGGAAGCCGATGACGCCAATTCGCGCATGGCCTCACCAGCACTTTTTAACAGTTGCTGAGCCTCAGCATCCAAGGTTTCCTGTTTGCTAGATTCTTGCTCAAGAAATGCTTGAACAGATTTTATAAGCTCGGAGAAATGGCCCGCTTTATTAAGCTTTGCACCAGATACCAGTCTTTGCAGCTTGTTATTCAGCGAAGCAACCGCAGCGATATCCATCGGCAAGGTTGTCCAATCACTAACGCTGACATCAAAATCGTCAACGCCCTGAAGAATATCCTTTTGCAACATTTTCCACATGGTTAGGGCGCCCTTAGAACTGTTTTCTTAACATCTGATACAAAACATCAACTTCAATGTCACTTATTTCTCCACCTTCCCAAGGTAATCGGTATTTCACCAGTGATTCACTTTTATCCGATTCGGCGACAGAAACAATTTTAAACTCTGATTTGGCGCAACGTTGAGTTCCCCACACTTCATTAACTCTCAACGCCAATTTTCCAAAGGGCGAAGTCATCAACAGGAATCGTTGGAAACTTTTTTTCTTTTTATCATCGCCTACTGTTGCCGAAATACCAGGCATTAACGTTGCCATATCGATGGCCAACAACGAGTCACCGTCGTGATAACAAATACCCTCAACACACTGAGTATTTAAGTGCGGAATCTTGCGTACAGGTATTGGGCTGATCGTGGAAAGTATTTTATGGGTATCCAGCGCAAACCATTCCTGACCAACCCGAAAACACACATAGGAAACATCCGTGTGCTTTTTTTCTACCACATTGGGTAGCTCATCAGGTTCCAACAATTCAGCCGGACGCTGTAATAGGTTTCGGCCAGCTTCCTTATAAACGGGGCAATTAAAACAATGGCTGTGTTCTTTTAACGCGTCACAGGTACGTTCATCACGCTTAGCCCATACACCGATTTTATTCCAACAATCGTCCACAAAAGCTGCATCTTGCACTGCTCTATTCAACTTCTAGCCCCTTCCAGACACTGCTGGTAACGCGAGGCTTCTTTTAAATCCCCATTACGCCTACATATCAAAACCAAATGGGAAAGTGCATCCTTGTTGGAATGTTCCATATACAACACTTTTTTCATTGCCTGGATCGATTCTGGTAAACGCCCCATGGCCAGTAAAATTTCTCCCTGTAGGAGGAACCCCGTGACACTTTTCTCTTTCTTCAAAAGCTCTTCAGTCATACGGTAGGCAGATGTTAAGTCGCCACTGTCAGCCAATTGACGTATTTCAATCAGCAGCTCTTTAGGCTTCTCATCTTTGAAGGATAAAGATTCAAGCTTTGGTTGATTATTTTGTGCCTTCTTTCGCTGTATTTCAGTTTTAAAAGACTCAGGTTTTGTGGGTTTTGCCGTTGATTTTAATTTACCAAGCGATCCTATTGGCTTTATCTGAGCAGGCTTACGCACAGCTGAGCCTGCTGAAGGAAACTTCACCAAAAAAACCTGAGACTTGTCGACTGCTTCCATACCCTGCTGCAAGAAGAAGGTTACTTCGACTGGGCCAACAAACAGCAGCCCACCCCGTTTTAACATTGTCTTGAGTTGTTTGAAAAGCGCACTGCGTACATCATCAGTCAGATATATCAGTAAATTTCGACAGAAAACAATCGGGTAGTTTGATGGTGAAAATGCCGCGGGTAGTTTCTTAACATTACCCTGCATAAAGTTAACGCGATCCCGAATCTCAGCTTTAACCTGAAGCCCACCTGAGACCTCATCAAAATATTTCGTTTGCTCAACCAATGGATGGCGACGCAAACAGTTACGCGAATAAATGCCCAATTTTGCTCGTTCAATAAGAGGCGCACTGACATCCACCGCATCAACAGAAAAGCGTTCAAGAGGAATACCGGCATCGTGCAAAATCATCGCAATCGAATAACATTCCTCCCCCGTCGCACTCGGTATACTGGCAACTCGCAGCACACCGCTGTCGTTCTTAAGCAACCATTGCGCAGCCAGCTCTCTAAGGTGTTCAAAGGATTGTGAATATCGGAAAAAATAAGTTTCTGGAATAACCAGTTCATCAACCAATTGACGCTGCAACTGCTCATTAACAAACAAATCAGAAAAAAAGCTCTGGTTATCAAGTGCCTGCCTTGAGCGCACGTCTTTAATGGCCTTAGTCACACGCTTATGATCAGCCGGAGTGAGATTCCAACCGCAACTATTACCCAGCAACAGGCTAATCTGCATCATCATGTCGTTACTGATTTGCATGCAAAATATCCAATACTGTGTCGTTTAACAATTCGCGAGGTGTAACGCGCTGGTAGGGATGCTTTCCCTCACGGTGAATACCATCGACAACCTGCCCCGGTGTTGCCTTAATCGGGTTTGCTTGCCAGCCCTCATCATCTAACATCAGGGTATTAACGGCCGACTCCAATAGAAGACCAAGGATAACGTCTTTACCGTTGTCCAGCGGGCACTTCAGTAACACGATACGTGTGCTCATTAGCTGTTTACTGGCCACCCCCGAGGTCAGTAACGACAGATCTATCACCAAATGCACGGCATCACGATAGCGAAAAATACCGGCTACGTAGTTTGGTGCCTGCGGTACCTCTGTTAAACGCACCAGCGGTAACACGGTGACGATATCCTCTGTCGGAATTACGTAATAATCGTCACCGAGGGTAAAACTTAAATATTGCACGTTAACTCTCTAACCTAAAACGTGAACAGGTTTTCTGAAGTGTTTGGGCCTCACTGTTCACCTCATCAATCGCCTGGTTACTAAATCGGATAGACTCTAATAAATTACTAACCGTCTCGCTAAGTTGACTGATGCCCTCAGAAATTTGACTTGCGCCGACGCTCTGAGATTCCATACCTTCGTGTACTGCTTCAAAGTGTGGTCCTAAAATTCGAACCTGGTCAACAATTTCACCAAATTTGCCACTCACCTGCTGCATTTCATCAACACCTTTATCGATGTCTTCATGGAATTTTTCCATGCTCATCACACCGGACGAAACAGCCGTTTGAATTTCTTTAACCAACTGTTCAATATCCCAGGTAGCCACCGCCGTTTGATCAGCCAGGCGGCGTATCTCAGAAGCCACTGTAGAGAAACCGATACCCGCTTCGCCTGCTTTATCTGCTTCAATTGCCGCATTAACCGACAGCAAATTAGTCTGGTCAGAAACTTTGTTAATCGTGGTCACAACCATACTGATGTTGCTGGTTTTTTCGTTGAGTGCCGCCAACTTTTGACTGATCACCTTCGATGCGGAAACCATATTGTTTAACACAATTTCCATACGCTGCAGATCACTGTTACCTTGCTGCGCCATGTTCGCAGCAATGTCGACGGCATTAGCAACTTCGCCCATGTTATCCAGCAACACCTGTGCTGTTTGTGAAATTTCCTGAGAGGAAACCACGATCTCCTGTGTTGATACTGCTTGCTCCGCCGTGGTGGCTTCCTGCTCTTTTGTAGCAATCGCCATATTGGCGGCCGACTCTGACAACTGACCGCTCGATACCTGCATACTACCCGTTAGATCTTTCAATGAGTCCGTCATGGCATTCACTTCAGATGACAACGTGCCGAGCTCGTTATTACCGTTGTAATCGCACTTACTTCCCAAGTCGCCTTTACCAACACGGACAACCGCATCAACAATACTGTTCACCGGTGAAATAACACGGGCAAAGACCACCCAGATCGTAAATGCAATAGACGCAAAAACAGCAAAAAGACAGATGGCTAGAAAAGTTTCTAACTTATAAATTTTGTCTTCGGCAGCCTCAACAAGGTTGTCGAAGCGTTGCTCCATCTTTTCAGTCAGTTTATCCAAGGGGCGTACAATCTTAACCTTGGCAGTATAATACGCAGGAGAGAATAACAGCTGCCTAGCCAACTCCGGATCAGGCTCTCCTTTGATGGTGTAATAACCCGCCTCATCCATGAACAGCCCTTCGATGGCGTTCATCGCTTTGATTTCAGTATTTACCAAGTCATCAGACTGATGCTTTGAAAACTCCAGTAACTCCATTTCATCCTTGGGGAAACCTGCCTGATGCATTAACTCCACTAAAGAGATCTCCGAGCCATTCGCGCGAGGTTTATCGTCACTGGTTGCAACGTAATCCCAGTAGGGCCGGTTGTAATCAATTGGGCGTGGCGCTTTGCCATCGGCAATTGCAATAATTTCGTTGAAATAGGTTTTAAAACGCAGATCCCCCGTAGAAGCATAGGATCGCACCATGTGAGTAAGATCATCGGAGTGTTGACGCAATTCATCCGCTAACAGGTAGGAGTGATAGCGGTCTTTATGAAGCTTGCCCGCCAGTTCGTGACCCGTCAGTACCGCCGGGGCGGCAAACAGCATGCAAAGCAACGCTACAAGGTTTACAGCGATTAAAAGGTACATCATCCGTTTAATTGGCACGGTGAAAATCTCCAGATCAATAACAATAAATTCAGTCAAAAGAGTGACCTTTTACCGACAGTCACTGATTAGTAATAAGCATAGAAGTCTTTTCTCTTAAAACCAGCTAGCGCAATGAATTGAGAGGATTTTCTCTATATTTGTTAAGCTATAATCCCATACAATTAAAAGGGTTTTATTAAGCTGATTAAAATCCTGTTTCACAGCCCATTAGCCATTGTTATACTGTCGCGCTCGTACTGATCGACCACTGTGCACTTTTTTGCTAGTTGCTGTTGAAGTCTCCACGTCGCCTTTACGCTTACACCCCTTGAGGCTTGTTTAGCCACAGGATTTATTACTTCCCCCTTTTGGGGACCGACAAAAACGGATACGTAACAATGACTATTGTTCAAGATAAAGTTGTCAACATTCACTTCAAATTAGTTGACGCTGAAAGCGGCGACCTGATCGAATCATCAGAAGGCAACGCGCCAATGGCTTACCTGCACGGTGCCGACAACCTGATTCCTGGCATGGAAACAGCGCTGGAAGGAAAAAACGTAGGTGACGCGTTTCAAGTGACTCTTGCCCCTGAAGATGCTTACGGCCCACACCACGAAAGTGGTATTCAAACGGTACCGCTTGAAGCCTTAAAAGATTTGGAAAAAATCGAAGTGGGTGTGGTACTGACAGCAAACACTGAAAACGGCCCGGCTAACCTGCAAATCATTGAAGTCGGCGAAACCGAAGTGACCGTTGATGCCAACCACCCGTTGGCGGGAAGAACACTGATCTTTGATCTCTCGGTTGAAGCCATTCGTGACGCCACTGCTGAAGAGCTTGAGCACGGTCATGCACACGGCCCAGAAGGTCACCACCACTAACAGCGCACAACGCTGACGCTTATTTTGTTGTTCTAACCTTAAACAAACGACAAAATAAGCGCCTCGCGCTATTATCTAGCGACGAAAAACTTCGATCAAACGAGTTTTAAATGCTGACAAAAATTCTAGTCACAGCCTTAGTAATCGCTGCCTGCTTCGTTTACCTACGTCACCAGAAACAAAAAAACGCGGCGGCTTCAGGGCAAGGTAATGTCAGCGAGCCAGTTTCGAAAAAAACCGCACTCTCATCACAGTTTCAATGGTTAGCAGGCGCACTTATTGTCCTGACAGCCTGCGCAGCTATCGGATTTTTTATCTACGGCTGGATGGACGACCACAGAATTATGACCATCAAAATCATTAACCCGCAAAGTGGTGATGTGGTGGACTATGAGGTTTATAAGGGCGATTTACTGGAGCGCAGTTTTACAACCTTGCAAGGCCAAACTGTCCGTATCAGCGATAGTGAGCGTATTGAAATCACGGAAAACCCATAACTCATCAAACAAACTGCTCTATAGATCTTTGTAATTCTCTTGCCAACCAGCGGGCAACCTTTTCAAAATGGGCCCGTTAAAGGAACAAAATAGATTCCGCTCCGATAACCTGCGCCTGACCAAACCAGCCAAACGGCGTCCACCAGCTTTACTCCATTTTTTAAATTCCTTCGCCGCAGCAAAGCTATTATTAACATTCAGCTTTCTAAGCAAAGTCGATTGGCGCAAGTTTGTATCTCCCAGATTAAAAGCAAAACTCACCAGCGCTGAAAACTGATTGCTGTTTAGATCAGCCTTGACCATCTTTTGAACAGCCTCTTCGAATATCACCAGATCTTTTATCAGCAGTTTTCCGCCTCATCCCGGGTAATGATCTGTCCGGCTGAAACAGTCTGTTTACCCTGCGAAAGACCTGTGTGACCCCAGCCAATCGTCCAGACACCAACACTGTCCTGATAGGCCTCCAATCTCAATGACTCAAAGTGCTGGAGCAGCTCTAATCCTGCACGATTAATTTTCCTTTTAACCATGATTAACTCCCTGTTTCAGCGTTTGCGTTTAACAAAAACCAACACCCAAGAGAAACTTATATTCTCTTGAATATTAGATGGTTACAATCGAAACCTAATATAGGGTAATACTTGGCGCCCTATTTCGTCCAAGTCATTAATGACATAAAACAGAGCGCCATAAGTGATGGCAGGAATAGTAATTAGTTGCCCAGCTATTTAGCTAAAGCACGCAGCTTTTTAGCGTTAGTAAACAGATAGTCATCAGCCTTTGCGACTGAATGACAACCACCACAAAAAGCACTTGCTGTCATAGGACTCTTGTAGGAACTGGAAAAACCCCAATCACCCGATTCAGGATAAGTGCCTGGGACCAATTTTACCATCACGGGTAAACCGCCCAGCTTTTGGTTTTGCCACTTTTCTTCATTTTTATATTGTTCTTTTACCATTACAGAGCCGATCGGGTATTGATAGAGTCCCTCGCTTTGATAAACGGCCAAGGCAACATCATTTACAAACACATCCCGGTATCCCGTTGGGCCCTCGTGTACCGTGCCAAGTGGCCCGCCTTCAGTACCTGTTAGCACACTACCTTCAGTAACCTTGGTATATTCTTTATAGTCGGACCATTGAGCGTTAGGTGCAGCATTCGGATTACTACTGTTAGCATTTTTGATGGGGCCTGACAGGCCGTTAACAGCATGGCAGCCATCAGCGAACAGCCTACGTTTATGAGTATTTTTTTCATAAAATCGTCTCTTTACCTACTTAACTTCAGGTCCACCGGCACCCAGTAACACACTGGCGATAGAAGGTTTTCCGGTGCTTTCCAGCGCAATTTTAACCGTCATAGTGAGAGGCACTGACAACAGCATGCCCACAGGACCAAGCACCCAGCCCCAGAATACTAATGACAGAAAAACCACCAACGTGGAGAGGTCGAGTCCTTTGCCCATCATGCGCGGCTCGAGCACATTACCGACCAGCACATTGGCAAAGACATAGCCAACGGCAGTTAATAATGCATCACCCGTACCCAACTGAATCAACGCCAGCAAAACCGCCGGCACCGCAGCAATAATAGAACCCAGGTTAGGAACGAAATTAAGCAGAAAGGCGACAAGCCCCCACAGTACGGGGTAATCAACACCGATCATCCACAACCAGCACATGATCAATACGCCGGTCAGTAAGCTAAGACCCGTTTTAATTGCCATGTATTGGTTGATGCTGGTGGTAAACCGCTCAATCGCCTGCAGGGATTTGGAGCTCTCACCCGCAGCACGTTCCAACTTGGAGTGAAACATGGCTGATTCCGACAAGATGAAAATCACCGTCAGCAAAATCAAAAAGGCATTGGTCATCACATTTCCCAGCGAGGCCAGCGTTTTACCCACCATGCCCATAACCGTACCCGGCTTGATGTTCTCCTGAATTTGGCTCATTGGCAGCGCTACGCCCATACTTTCTAGCCATTGCAAAAACTTAGTCGTTATGGCGCCTAGTTTGACCTGATATGTCGGCAAATCCTGAGAAAAGTCATTGATCGAGGTGCTGACAACGGCCCCCACGGCCATGCCAAAAACAACAATAAAACCAATAATACACAGCATCGCCAAAGCCAACGGTAACCCGCGTTTAGTCATCCAGGCCAATGGTGGCGCACAGATCACAGCAATGAAAATAGATAGCAGAAAGGGTATCAACAGTGACTCTGCAGCCTTCATACCCGCTACTACGACCACAAATGCCGCACAGGCCAATAGAAAACGTGTCAGTGGTGATTGATGCTCAATGCCTACCATAAAAAGTCCTTTACCGTGTTCGCTGTTAGCTTGTCCAATTGGCGAATACTTTTACCTTGTCTGCTCTAGAATGTCTATCTCTGCCCTGTCGAGCTTCAGCCGGGAACCCCTCTACGCACCTCAGGTCGTATTTATTAAGTAGTTAGCTTTACTGATCTGGTGACTGTCATAAATATTCAGCGCGGTTGTTTACTACTCAGTACAATAATCTCTCTAGCAATTTTCTTTGCTGGGTCGATTACCTCTACGCAAGCGAAAACTCGCTTACCTGTGCACTTAAAAGAACTCTTGGCAAGCGACAGTGCCCCCCATGATAACTACGGAATCGTGGTCGCATTATCCTCAGATACCGCTGTCATTGGAGCGCCCTTTGACAGCACGCGCAGTTTCAATGCGGGCTCAGCCTATGTTTACAAACACAGTAATGGCGCATGGAGTTTGCAACAAAAGCTGCAAGCCAACGATGGTGCCCCTGGAGACCAATATGGCTGGTCCATTGCTCTGCAAGGCAACACACTGTTAATTGGCGCACGTTTTGACGATGACCGCGGCTTCAACTCTGGTTCCATCTACGCTTACACACGTATCGACAACACATGGGTGGAGCGACAAAAGTTCTCAGCTCCGGATGGCTCCGTCAATGATCAATACGGTTTTACTATTTCACTGGATGGTGACGTCGCATTTATTGGCGCGCCCCTTGATGATGACAATGGTTTTGAATCGGGTTCAGTCTATATTTATCATCGCATTGCTGGATTATGGTCCGTTGAGAAAAAGTTCACTGCACACGATGGCGAGCCCGGTGATCAGTTCGGCTGGTCAGTTGCTCTATCGGCTAGTAGTGCCTTAATTGGTGCGCGTTTTGACGACGATGAAGCATTCAACTCAGGTTCTGCTTATCTTTATAACCGTACTGCGCAAACTTGGCACATGAAACAAAAATTTACAGCTATCGATGCGGCTGTTAATGACCAGTTCGGTTGGACCGTTGCCCTGGACGATAATACTGCTGTAATTGGCGCACGCTTCAATGATGATATGGGTATTAATTCCGGTTCGGCCTATGTTTATACCCTTAGTGATAAAGAATGGAGCCTGCAACAAAAACTAATTGCCAGTGATGGAGAGCCCGGCAATCAATACAGTTGGGCGATTGCTCTGGATGGCGACAAGCTAATAATTGGTGCGCCCTTTGATAATTACGAGGAAGCGATATCCGGCTCCTCCTACGTTTATTCTCGCAGTGATAATGCTTGGCGCGAACAACAAAAACTGACCGCTAACATTGAAGTACTTGCTGCACGCTACGGTATCTCCGTCGCTCTGGAGGGCGACACGACGTTGATAGGTGCCTGTTTGGAACAACATGGAGGCGTGTTATCTGAATCGGTCCACATAAATACAACCTGCGCACCACTAATACATGAAACAACCAATCTGTTAACACCTGACTAGACGACCGACGGGGAATTTGCTCAATGTATGTCTGCCTTATCGGCTTCATTAGTGATTTTCAGGCCAATTACGGTAAGATGTGCCGACTTTGACTAATCGGTGATTTTCTATGTTTAACCCTCGCGCAATCTTTTTCGATCTTGACGGCACTTTGGTGGATTCTGTCGCCGATATGGCCTTTGCGGTTAGCAAAATGCTCAGCCATTTTGATTTGCCCGCACCAAGCATCGAACAGGTCAGCACCTGGGTAGGCAATGGCGCACAGAAACTGGTAAAACGCGCACTGACCGGCACCATGCACGGTGAGCCTGAACAGGCGATGCTAGATAAAGCTATGCCACTGTTTAACCGCTATTATCATGAGAACCTCGCATTACACAGTGCACTATACGAGCATGTTGAACATACCCTTCAAACGCTTAAAATTACTGGTATTCCACTGGCCTGCATCACCAACAAACCAGAACAATTCACCGAAGTTTTACTGAAAAACATCAACATTGCCCAGTATTTTTCGTTGGTCGTTAGTGGCGACACTCTGCCAACCAAAAAACCACACCCTGGCCCCCTGCTACACGCCGCGCAGGAATTTGATATCCATATTGATCAATGCCTAATGGTGGGCGATTCAAAAAGTGACATTGAAGCCGCTCATCAAGCTGGCTGCCCGGTTGTTGCACTGAGTTATGGCTATAACCATGGCGAGGATATCCGCCAGCATAACCCGGATATCACTATCGATAGTCTTGAAGAATTACTGCCATTAGTGGCTCTCTAATCACAACAACTAGTCCCAATACTTTTTTAACTTATTCAAAACAGGTTTTACCTATGTCTGTGCAAAGCACCATTGAAGAAAAATTAGCCGAAGCCTTAAACCCGGAATTTCTTGAGGTTATCAACCAAAGTCATGAACACGCAGGGCATGCCCACGGTGCAACTGACAGCCACTTTATGGCCGTAATTGTGACCAGCAGTTTCGAAGGAGTTCGTATGGTTGCCCGTCATCAACAGGTCTATAAGATTCTCACAGAGATGATGAACAACCCAATTCACGCGCTTGTGCTGAAAACCTATACAGCAGAAGAGTGGCAAAAACAGAACGGCTAAGTCGCCTAAAGTGGAATTATTTGCCTCCGGGGTTACTCTTATAGAAAGGGAGTGCTTTGCATAAAGTCATGAGAGCAGGCAAGACAAGGCAAAAATTAGCAAAAAAGCGGAGTTTATAAGTTATAAATGAGCATTTTGAGCTAACTTTTAACGCCGTATTGCCAACCGCAATAGTTATGCAAGGCTCTCAAGAGCTTTAAATTGCAGGAGGCAACATGGCACTCGATCAAACCTATCGCTACGCTGATTTAAGCCTAGATGAAAACGAACTGATAGCTCAGGGCCGCCACGTGCTGGTGGCCTATATCATGCGTCCCAAGGCGGGTTATGATTTTCTCGCCACGGCGGCACATTTTGCCGCTGAATCCTCCACCGGCACCAACGTCGAAGTCTGCACCACCGACGATCATACCCGCTCGGTGGATGCTCTGGTTTATCACGCCGACGAGAAAACCGAGCTGGTCAAAATTGCCTACCCCATCGATCTGTTTGACCGTAATATTATTGATGGCAAAGCCATGGTGGCCTCATTCCTGACCCTTTGTATTGGCAATAATCAGGGCATGGGTGATGTCGAATACGGCAAAATGCACGACTTTTATTTCCCGCCTGAGTACCTGAAACTTTACGACGGTCCAGCCACAACCCTTAGCCATTTATGGGAAATATTGGGCCGTCCCGAGCAAGGTGGCGGCTTAATCGTCGGTACCATTATCAAGCCAAAACTGGGGTTGCGCCCAGAACCCTTTGCCAAGGCAGCCTACGATTTTTGGCTTGGCGGTGACTTTATTAAGAATGATGAACCACAGGGAAATCAACCCTTTGCACCATTTAAAGAAACCATCACATTAACTGCTGATTCCCTGCGTCGCGCGCAGGATGAAACCGGTGAAGCCAAATTATTCTCCGCCAACATCACCGCCGATGATCACGATGAAATGCTGGCGCGTGGTGAATATGTACTAAATGCCTTCGGAGAAAATTCTCGCCATGTCGCCTTTCTGGTTGATGGTTATGTGGCTGGTCCAGCCGCTGTCACCACTGCTCGCAAATACTTCCCCAACACCTATATCCATTATCATCGCGCAGGTCACGGTGCGGTCACCTCGCCACAGAGCAAACGCGGTTACACATCACTTGTATTGTGTAAATTGGCACGCCTGTTAGGCGCTTCCGGCATTCACACTGGCACCATGGGTTTTGGCAAAATGGAGGGCGAAGCTTCTGATCGATTGTCCGCCTATATGCTGGAGCAGGATATCGCCTCAGGCCCCTACTTCGAACAGCCCTGGTTGGGTATGAAACCTACCACCCCTATCATCTCCGGCGGCATGAATGCTGTGCGCGCACTGGGCTTTTTTGAAAATCTCGGCCACGGTAATGTCATTATGACGGCAGGCGGCGGCTGTTATGGTCATCTCGATGGCCCAGCTGAAGGTGCCCGTTCTTTACGCCAAGCTTACGAATGTTGGTCAACGGGGGCAGACCCGCTGCAATACGCCAAACAACACCCTGCCCTAGCACGTGCTTTTGAGTCATTTTCAGGCGACGCAGATGCCCTATATGCTGGATGGAGAAAGACTTTCGGTGTAAGCTAGTCCGCCTGTCAAAAGACACCCTATTTTAAAAACTATCTGCTTCGGAGAAAGTCTCAAAATGGCTCTAGTTTCGCTTAAACAACTGCTCGATCACGCCGCTGAACACAGCTACGGCATCCCGGCCTTTAACGTGAATAACCTGGAGCAAATGCGCGCCATTATGGAAGCGGCCGATGAAACCAACTCACCGGTTATCGTGCAGGCTTCAGCCGGTGCGCGTAAATATGCGGGTGCACCGTTTTTGCGTCACTTGATTCTGGCTGCTGTTGAAGAATTCCCGCACATTCCTGTAGTAATGCACCAGGATCACGGCACCAGCCCAGCGATTTGCCAGCGTTCTATTCAACTGGGTTTTAGCTCAGTAATGATGGACGGTTCATTAGGCATTGATGGCAAAACACCTTCTTCCTACGAATACAACGTCGATGTAACGCGTCGTACCGTTGATATGGCTCACGCCTGTGGCGTTTCTGTTGAAGGCGAGCTAGGTTGCCTGGGGTCTCTGGAAACAGGTCAAGCTGGTGAAGAAGATGGCGTTGGCGCTGAAGGCATCCTGTCTATGGATCAAATGTTGACCGATCCTGAAGAAGCCAAAGATTTTGTAGAAAAAACTAACGTAGATGCATTGGCAATTGCCATCGGTACGTCGCACGGCGCCTATAAGTTTAGTCGCCCACCAACTGGCGATATTCTGGCCATTGATCGTATTAAAGCGATCCATCAAGCCGTTCCAAACACTCACTTGGTAATGCACGGATCATCTTCTGTACCACAGGAATGGCTAGCTATAATCAATGAATACGGAGGTGCGATCCCTGAAACTTACGGTGTACCCGTTGAAGAGATCTGCGAAGGCATCAAGCACGGCGTGCGTA
>Ga0209395_1002137_pt1 | contig 26541 bp, 23 predicted proteins | sample GOMGulsemesocosm_3_FD_184635 | JGI IMG/M metagenome (GOLD analysis project Ga0209395, IMG submission 184635) | Methane-oxidizing microbial communities from mesocosms in the Gulf of Mexico - GOM9D Gulf of Mexico (SPAdes) (version 2) | ecosystem: Environmental > Aquatic > Marine > Cold seeps... | reverse complement strand
TTGTAATACCGTTTTAGTTTTGTCTTCAAAATCAGAGGCTAAATTTTTCAAACCTGGAGGAATAGCATCGGTTACTTGTTTGGCTATATCTTCAATTTTTTTTGCATTGAACATGATTATTTCTCTCAAACTTTTCTTAAGGGTATTGTAATGCATTTAACTAATATTCCAACGGTTAAATTACCCCGCCGGCTATTATAGTAATCTGTTCCCCACAGAGTGATAACTCACTTAATCAAACTTACTATACGATTACTGGCAAACAAGGTAAAATCACCGCCCTTAAGTAAATCACCATACTAATTATTTGATCAAATGAAACTGAATCCCGGACAGAATGAAGCCGTAAAATATGTAACTGGCCCTTGCTTAGTATTAGCTGGTGCTGGCAGTGGTAAAACCGGCGTTATATGTCAAAAAATTGCCTATCTTATCCAGAAGTGTGACTACAAAGCGCGAAACATTGCCGCAGTTACTTTTACCAATAAAGCTGCGAAAGAGATGAAAGAACGAGTAGTAAACATGCTCGATAAAGCATTAACGCGGGGTTTAACTGTATCAACTTTCCATTCTTTGGGATTAGAAATCGTTCGGAAAGAAATAAAAACCTTAGGTTATAAACCTGGCTTTACCTTATTTGATGACCAAGACACCCTAGCGCTATTAAAAGAATTGACTCAAGATGAGCTAGATGGCGATAAAGATTTGCTTAGCAAATTACAAAGCATGATCTCGAACTGGAAAAATGAATTATTATTACCTGACATGGCAATTAAAATGGCAGGCGATGCAGATACGATAATGTTTGCTGAATTTTATGCGCTCTATCAAAAGCATATGAAAGCGTATAATGCCCTAGATTTTGATGATTTAATCCTCATTCCTACCTTGTTGCTGAAAAATTTCCCCGAAGTAAAGGAGCGTTGGCAGAATAAAATTCAATATATGTTGGTGGATGAATACCAAGATACCAACGCCAGCCAATATGAATTAGTTAAATTAATTACCGGTGAAAAAGGGTTATTAACGGTTGTAGGGGATGATGATCAGTCGATATATTCATGGCGTGGCGCTAAACCACAAAACTTAGTGTTATTAGGCGAAGACTTCCCGCAATTAAAATTAATTAAACTTGAACAGAATTATCGCTCCAGTGGGCGCATACTAAAATGCGCTAACGTACTTATCGCTAATAACCCTCACGTCTATGACAAAGCCTTATTTAGTGAGCTTAATTACGGTGTTGAATTACGTGTTGTACAAACAAAAAATGAAGAGCATGAAGTAGAGCGAGTCGTTGGTGAATTAATCGGCCATCGCTTCTTAAATCGCTCTAAGTTTAAAGATTACGCAATATTGTACCGTGGCAACCATCAATCTCGTCTGCTTGAAAAAGCCTTAATGACCAACCGTATTCCTTATAAAATTAGCGGAGGGACATCGTTTTTTTCTCGCTCTGAAATCAAAGACATGATGGCATTTTTGCGAGTATTAGTGAATCCTGATGACGATAATGCTTTTTTGCGTATTGTTAATGTACCACGTCGAGAAATAGGTCCCACCACCTTAGAAAAACTAGGCAGCTACGCAAATATGCGACAAATAAGCATGTTTGCGGCTAGTTTTGAACTGGGCTTAGAGCAACACTTGCAAGGTCGTGGTTTAGCTGCTGTGCAGCGTTTTACACATTGGATAGTAGGTACTGCTGATAATGCTGAGCGCGGAGATACGCCAGCCATTTTACGTGCTATGGTCCGTGAAATAAATTATGAAGACTGGTTATACGATACATCTCCAAGCGCTAAAGCTGCAGAAATGCGTATGAAAAATGTCACGCAGCTTTTTAGTTGGGTGCAACAAATGCTAGAAGGTGACGAAGACGAAGAGCCAATGACCCTAGCACAAGTGGTTACTCGTTTAACTTTACGTGACATGATGGAACGTAACGAAGATGAAGAAGAAAGCGATCAAGTGCAATTGATGACTTTGCATGCTTCCAAAGGGTTAGAGTTTCCATTTGTTTTTTTAATTGGCATGGAAGAAGGTTTATTACCCCATCAAACCAGTGTTGAAGAAGGCAATGTTGAAGAGGAGCGTCGCTTAGCTTATGTGGGTATAACACGCGCCCAACGTGAGCTGATTTTTACTTATGCCCGTGAACGTCGTCAATATGGTGAAGTTTCACGAACAGAAGCCAGTCGATTTTTGCACGAACTTCCACAAGATGATTTAAGCTGGGAGCTGACCCAAACCAAAAAGACTACAGAGCAAAAAGAGCAAACGGCAAAAATGGGTGTGGCTAACTTGCGAGAAATGTTAAAAAATAAAAAGCCCTAATTAATAGCATTGCTCATAAAGGAGGAGCTTCTTTATGAGCTTTTTAATCGACTCAATTCGGAATAGCCACGTTTGCCTCTTTGGTTTTCTCCAACTCCACCAACATCGCTTCCATGAACGACATAAAACCATTAACGTTATTAGAGCTCCACATTCGTTTTATATGAGCTTCTTGATTACCAATATAAGCAGTTAACTTCTTATAACTACCAGTTTGATGATTTTCACAGCATTTTTGTGCAATTTTATGCATTTTCCTTTTTCCGCGAATGCTTTCTGAAAAAATTCCCGCATAGTTATTTACCAGCGGTATTAACAATACCGCTGATTCTTCATCATCTTTATTCTGTAATTTGTTGAACCTAAACTTAACAAATTCTTCGTTCTTTTGGGCAACAACCGCCAAAGAATCCACCATGGTTTTGGTGTCTTTTTTTAGCTGTGACAATTCTTTTTTACTAACCATTAACTGTCTATATAAACTTTCAGCTCTAAAATAATAATAAATACTTACCACAACAAAAATAGCAATAAGGGAAAGACTAAAAACCATAAATATATCCAAACTATGCAGATAAAACTAAACAAAATACTTTGGTACTGCCAAGCTATATTTTGTAACTACTATACTCAGCTCTTGTTGATTCACTCAGTCGAGATAAAAAGACAAAAGCGATTAAAATATCATTATAACAGCCTCTCTCATACCGATATTAAAGTTACTTGGTTATATTTTGTAACTACTATACTCAGCTCTTGTTGATTCACTCAGTCGAGATAGAAAGATATAGGGGTCAATATCTTGAATATGGGGTGATTGGTAATCGTAACTAACTTTAATAGAAAACTCACCTAAATTTGCAAAAAACTGTACTTTTAATGCCTTGGTTAATTGTTCAAACAGGCCTTTTAATTGCTCGGGATCTTGATGAGGTGCTAAAAATAAATATTCACCTTCATTAATAAGCCCGACCTGGTGAAATTCACCACGACACTCATTTACAAGGGTAGCAATGGTTTTTCCCACTTCATCAACCACTTTTTGACTAAATTTAAAGGTTAACTCTTGCCAGTTATTAATTGAAAAATAACCAACCGCAAAAGGATAATCATATTTGCGTGCCATTTTATAATGTTGCTGATAAAAGCGTTTAGTTTGAGAAGGATTAGCCATATAGTCTGCCGGTTTTTCAACTTCATCATATTGTTGATTGAGTCTGGCAATCCTTGTTCTGTAGCTTACGAATATAAGTACAACCAATATCAAAATAACGGCAAAAGCCAAAAGAGCAATGACAATTTCTTGTTGCTGGTACTTTTTTAAAAATTGATTTTTCAACGCTGTTTCTTCTGCCATCTGAAGCGATATTTTTCTACTTAGTTCACTGGCAGTATTAGACGTTAATTCATTTGAGATGTTTTGTTTCGATTGGTTAAACTGTTTATATAAGGCTAAATACTGCCCTTGTGCCCTATGCGCTTTTTTATATTGCTGCTGATCTTGATGCATTTCGGCCAGCAACAAATAATATTCTATTTGTTCTTCTGTTAGCTCAGTATTTTGGACCATGTTTTCTGCTTTTTTTAAATATTGATAACTAGCAGGAATATCACCTTGCATTCGCGTAACTTTCGCTAAGTTAAGCAGGGCAGTTAAATGAGGTTGAGCTAAATTTTGACCATGAAAATTTAGCTCGGATTTTTGAAGAAAAACTAATGCTTGCAGGTAATTTTGTTGTTGAAATAATACTTGCCCTAAACCTAGTTGTGCATAGGCAATTCTTATGGGGGCATCTTTTACTTCTGCATGCATTTTAGCTTGCCAAAATGCATTGTAAGCATCATCAAGTCGACTAAGCTTTAAGTAACTTCTCGCTAAATGGTAATAGGTTTGCTCAATATTTTGTTTTTTGGATAAATCAAACCTAATTTTTAAAATCTTATTATAAAGTTCCTCGGCAGTTTTATACGCACCCAAATAAAAATGGGCACTCGCTAAAACGTCTAATAATTCAATATGATCTGTAAACTCTAAATACTCATCTAGTAGCTCCCTGACTTGTTGTAAGTCACTTAACGCTAACTGATGCTCTGCAATTAGTGCATTGGTCATAGCGCGGTAACTTAATGCATTAATCAAATACTGAGGATCATTAATTTCTTTCGCTATCTTAACGGTTTGATTGGCGATGATTTTTGCTTGCTGATATTGACCTTTATAATAGTGACCAGAGGCTATTTTTAATAATAAAGACAGGCGTAAAGAGGGATCAATAGCAATTAACCCTTCTCCATCGAGAGCAAATTGCATTGCTCGTGCCAGATCACCTTTGTTTATTGCCGTATCGGCTAAGATATCAAAGACTTTAGCGAGGGTATTATTACTATAAAACTTTCTATTTTGAATGACTTTACGTGATAACGTGACAACTTGTTGGTAGGGCAATGTCTCGCTATCTAGTAAGAATAATTCGTCTACTTTAGCAGTATTTGCGAGGAAGTCGTCAATATTATCGCCATCAGCATAACCATTTGATGGAAAACAGCAGAATAACAAAACCAAAAACGTGATGTGCATCATAATTCTCTTATCCCTATTGTTTTCAAATATTTATAATAAAGGTTTACAAGCGCGCTGCAAAGCCTATAATGCATTTAGAGCTTCTAAAGCTCGATAAGGGCAAATCTAGTGAAAGCTAGAGACGCAAAGTCACCGGTCTAAGGGGAAACCTAAGATAGCGGAACTGCCAAATTTAGATATAGTGGGGGCTTGTCTATATTTAGCTAGCACTATCTGTTTTCTCTAAGTGCTTTGCGTTATCCCTTACCCCGTTTGAAGTCAAAGTTCACGATTTATTAAATAATTCAATCGAATACACGTCCAGTTTTTCTCGCGATATATTGATGAATAACTTCTTCTAACATCGACAGCGGCATTGAGCCATTTTTCAATAATTCATCATGAAAATCACGCAGATCAAAATTTACGCCTAATGCTTGCTCTGTTTGTTGTCGTAAACTCTTTATAGTTAATTCACCAATTTTGTATGATAGTGCCTGTCCTGGCCAAGAAATGTATCGATCAATTTCAGTTCTGACGTTATGCAATGAAAGTGCAGTATTCTCCGCTAAAAATGACATCGCTTGTTGACGACTCCATCCTTGATGGTGCATTCCAGTATCAACCACTAATCGACACGCGCGCCACATTTCATAGGTTAATCGCCCAAAATTACTATACGCATCTTGATAGAGACCCGCTTCTATGCCTAAAAATTCAGCATATAACCCCCACCCCTCACCGAATGCTGAAATATAGGTACTATTGCGAAATTTAGGTACATCCAACATTTCTCTGGCGATTGATCCCTGTAAATGATGCCCAGGTACAGCTTCGTGTAACGTTAATGCTGGTAATACATAAAGCGGGCGGCGATCTAAACGATAAGTATTAACCCAATAATATCCTGGTTGATCATCGCGTGATGGTCCAGCGTATCTTCCGGTTGTATATTTAGGCGCTATATTGGCTGGTACCGCAATCACGCCATAAGGTGTTCGAGGTAATGTAGCAAATAACTTTGGCAGTTGTGCATCCATTTTTTTAGCAATATAAGCCGCTTCTTTGAGTAAGTCTTCAGGGGTTGTAGCGTAAAATTTCGGATCGGTACGCAAAAAATTTATAAAACTGGCAAAGTCACCTTTATGTCCTACTTGAGCGATTATACTCTGCATTTCAGCCCTGATTCGAGCAACTTCTGTCAATCCGATTTGATGTACATCATCAGCCGTCATTTTTAGCGTGGTGTAATGCTCAACCCGATTCTGATAATATGCATTGCCGTTTGGTAACGAGCTAGCAGCAATGTTTTTCCTTGCGTTTGGTTGATAACGATTGACCATAAAATCATAAAATTGTTGATAACTCGCCATGACTTTTTCTTTAATCACTTCTTTAGCTTGCCCTCTTAATTGCTGTTGAACAGCAGGTTCTATATGTGCTGGCATCTGATTAAAGGGGCGGTAATAGCTACTTTCTAATACATCGTCTTTTATAAAAGCTTTTATGGTATCTTCAAAACCTAGTAATACCACTTGAGGTTGAGTGATCCCTTCTTTTATGCCTAAATCCATCCAGGACATTTGTTGAGAAAAATAATGTGGCAATGCAGACATCCGTGCCAGATAATCGCGGTAATTTTGCTCCGTTTTAAATGCTGTTCGTGTATTAATTCTACTAATGCTGCTGTGGAAACCAGATTCTGCCGTCAGTGGCATGTAATGTTCTTTATTGAGGTAATTATCAATTCTGTTTTTTAATGTATAGCGTAATACTGACCAGTTTATCTGCTCGTTTTGGTTTAATAATTCATCATTAATTGCTAATAACTGATTATAAATATCTTTAGCTCTTTGATGGTTTATTAATAACGTCTGCGGTGAAAGATCAGGTAATTTAGCATTGTTACCCTCTTTATCAGGGTGATTAAATGGACTTATGGTTTGTTGAAAAACATGATACTGATTAACGATGTTATTTAATTTTTCACTTTCATTGATAAGCGTTTTGTTTTCCAATTGCCCACATGCACTCAAAACAAGGAAAGAATAAAAGAGTATTAGCTGCTTCATATTGTGTATTCGACAAGTGATTTTATGTCACTGTAGCAAATTTATTTCTAATCACAGCTTATTTTTCGAACAATCATTTATTAAAATAGTCTGTTCTGTTTAAAAAAATCAAAATATTAACAATCTGTTAACATCTTTGTGGTTTTTACACTAGAATTTTATTGTAAATTACTAGAGAATGAAGCTACAAAAACAATAAAGTTTTATCATGTTGTAGAGGTTTGGAAGTATTGAAATATCATGATTCCATAAAACAAGCAGATCAAAAGTTAGCACTTGCTATTAAGCAATTGCAGCTTTGGCACTTACCTGCCTCACCAATCAACTATGCAGTTTGTTACGAATATGTTAACAATAAAAACACCCTGCTTATTACACAAATCAAACAACAAATATCTTTAGGTAAAAACCTCGACCAATTTTTCATCGAAGAATTATATCAACAGTACATTCTTGGCCAGAGTAGTTTTCGTGATGAAATAATTACCGACCTTGATGATTTAATCACTGACGTGCAAAAAAATAGCCAAAACTCTGTTCATTATGCCGATGGCTTGATTAAGAAAATTGATGACAATGTCAAACATCTAAGGTCGAAAGATCAAAAGAAAATTATTAACGCGATTAAACAAATTGAAAAAGCTTCAACGTCATTTAAACAAAAACAGCAACAATTAACCAAGCAATTAGTGATCAGTAAAAAACAATCTTTGACATTAAAAAGTGAGCTAGAAGAAGTCAAAAAAGAAATTTATTTAGATCCGCTAACCGGGTTATATAACCGAAAAGCGTTAGACAAACATCTTGATACTTGGCGGAATGAAGATCCCAATAAACATATCGCGGCAATCGTCATTAGTGTTGATAAATTACATTTAGTTAATCAAAATTTTGGGCCGTTAATAAGTGATGTTTTACTGTCAAAAATTGCCACTAAAGTAGGCAGTTATGTTGGTGATAGCGGTTTGCCGGTTCGCTCAGGGCATGATGAGTTTCTCATTTTATTACCGGAAGTGGAACAGTCTACCGCTAATGAAATTGCTGAAAAAATACGACAAGGCGTTGAAAAACTACGTTTTATCAGTAGTAAGTCCGGTATGCGCCTGCCTAAAATGACAGTATCAACCGGTGTTAATGGCTTTAAACTTTCACAAAATATTCAAAGCATCATTCAATATACCCGCAGTGAACTAATAGATCTTACTCGTGATGGCGATAATCAAGAAATTATGCTTAAAAATTAATTCATTCTTCTAGGTTTATTGAGCGAATTAATTCTTCAATATTATTTTCAGAAAAAACCATGACCCCATTTTTTTTTAACAATGCTGCAGTTATTCCTTCTCCTATAATTTTTCTACCCGAAAATGAACCATCATAAATAGTAGTACTACCACATGATGGGCTTGACTCTTTTAATAGCGCAAAACGAATATCATATTTTTTACATAATGCTAAAGCTTTTTGTGCTCCGCGCACAAATGGTTCGGTAACATCATTGCCTTCGCTATTAATAATTGTATTTTGACTCGCATTTATTTCAGCCGGAGAACGAGGAATAGGCAGGCCACCAACAACTTCAGGGCAAATACTTAACAGTCTATCTTGTTTTTTCCACAGGCTAATGTACTGATGACTAAGTTTTTGATTCTTGCCGTCGTACCTAACATTTTCACCTAATAAGCAGGCACTTACTAAGATTTTTCTTTTCGAAACTATACTCATACTATTTATTCATCAACTGATATATTTGGGTTAAAAGTGTTGAAGATGACGCAAGCGCTTCTATCCATATAGACTCTGAATAACATTCAAAATTTAGCGAGAAACGATAGTCTTGCCAAAGAAAATACACAACCTCGCGATCAGCACCTAAAACTCTTTCCCCTTGCTCAAAGCATGAATACTGCAAAAAGAACTGTGTTATTAATAGGTCAAGTTCATCTTGAGACCAATCTTGTTGATAACTTAAAGTGATCACTGAATCAACGAGCGATTCGCATATAAACGTTTGCTTATTTGACATTTTTATAAGCCTAAAATAAATACTAATAGCTATAGTACCAAATGTAATAATACTAAATGTAATAATCCTAAAAAATAACGACAGCATTGATCTTTTTTCATATAATCAATGCAGGCTTATAAATTAAAAATAAAGAGAGAAATCGTTATGAAAAAACTTACTTTAGCTATTGCAGCTACGGTGATGATAGCATCTCCTGCTTTTGCTGGTGACGTTGCTGCCGGTAAAGCAAAATCTATGACTTGTGCTGCTTGTCATGGTGGAACAGGGATATCGGCTATTCCAATGTATCCAAACTTAGCGGGCCAAAAAGAAGCTTACTTGGTCAAACAACTAAAAGACTTTAAATCAGGTACACGTAAAGACCCTGTTATGGGTGCAATGGCAATGCCTTTAACTGATGAAGATATTGCTAACGTTAGTGCATATTATGCTAGCATAAAATAATTACATTTCTGCTCAGCTAAAAAGCACTCATTGAGTGCTTTTTTTATGTGCAGGATGTACTGTATGACGCGGGTGCATGGATGCACAGGAGCGGCGATGTGCAGGATGTACGGTATGACGCGGGTGCATGGCCGTTCTAAGGCATCCATGCCTTCACGGCATTTGTGCTTCCTTTCACTTCGATGAACAGAAGCAGCGACGAGCTGTTAAACGCGTTTAAGTAATAGTTAAATGCTCTTTAATGACGGCTAAAAATGACTGTCCATAGCGCGATAATTTAGTATCGCCAATGCCACTAATATTTAACATTTCATGAGCCGAGGTTGGCTGAAACTTCGCCAGTTCAGACAAGGTTGCGTCATTGAAGACAATATACGGCGGAATATCTTCTGCATCAGCAATCTCTTTTCTTAATACCCTTAATTTTGCAAATAATTTTCTGTCGTAACTGTTACTTTGATTGGTTTGACGCCAATAACTCGCTTTTTGCAAACGTGGTGTCGCCAACATTAAAGGTAACGCTCCTTTAAGTATCGGATGTGAAGCTTGGGTCAAACAAAGTGCTGATTGGTTTTCGATGTCTTGTTGTAAAAAACCAAGGTGTATTAATTGCCTAATGATCGCGTGCCAATAACCCGGTGTCTTGTCTTTTCCTAAAGCAAAGGTAGAAACTTTATCATGGCCACTCTGTTGTATTGTTTCAGTTATTTGACCTCTTAAGACCTGAATAACATATTCAATATCACCTTGTTGCTCAATACGATAAACACACGACAATACTTTTTGAGCTGCTTGCAGGCCATCAAATTGACTAGGGGGATCTAAGCAAATATCACAATTGCCACAACCTTTTTCAGTATATTCAGCAAAATAATTAAGCACCACTTGACGACGACAGGTTTGTGCTTCAATAAAACCAGTGATTGCTTGAAATCTTTGTAATTCAACTTCCCTTCGCTGAATGTTTTCATTTTCTTGAATGCGTTTATTAATGCGCTTAGCATCACTTTCATCATATAAAAATAAGGCCTCCGCGGGTAATCCGTCTCTCCCAGCCCGACCAATTTCTTGATAATACGACTCTAGAGTTCGTGGTGGTTCAAAGTGTACTACATAACGAACGTTCAACTTGTTAATACCTAAACCAAATGCAACCGTTGCTATCACCACCTGAATATTGTCTTTGGCAAACCCTTCTTGCACCATATTGCGAATTTCGATCTCCATACCAGCATGGTAGGCTGCACAGTTAATACCAACACTGGCTAGTGACTTGGCGAGTTTTTCAACTTGCCATCGGCTATTACAATAAATAATGCCATTATCTTGTTGCCGTTTTTTAACATAGCTAGTAATTTGTTGGATGCCTTGATACTTATCCGCCATGGTTAAACGAATATTAGGACGATCAAAGCTATCTAAGTGGATATAAGGATCATTTAAACCTAATTGTTGCAGAATATCTTTGCGTGTTGTCACATCAGCCGTAGCCGTTAATGCGATAACCGGTGTATTAGGAAATTGCTGTTTAATGTTACCGAGTCGGGTATATGCAGGTCGAAAGTCATGCCCCCATTGCGAAATACAATGAGCTTCATCTATCGCAAATAGTTTTATAGGTAAACTGTGCAATCCTTGCATAAAATAATGATTATTCAGTCGTTCTGGTGCTACATATAATAACGATATTTCTCCCTGAGCCAACTGCTGAAAAATATGGTTTATTTCACTTTGCTCTAAACTAGAGTTCACAAATGCTGCTTTAATGCCCTGACGATTTAAGCTATCGACTTGATCTTTCATCAGAGCTATAAGCGGAGACACAACTATAGTAATACCTGGCAATATCGTTGCCGGTAATTGAAAACATAAAGATTTACCACCACCTGTAGGCATTAATACTAAGCTGTCTCGGCCTTGCAGAACTTGTTGAATAATAGCTTCTTGTCCTTGACGAAACTCAGTGTAACCAAAAAAGTGTTTCAGGTTAGCTAATAAGGTGTTAGTGGTGGTATCAACGGCAGGGGGATTCAAAAATTTATCATCTAAAAAATGGCTTCAATGCATTTTACCTTATCAGCCACAAATAAGAAAAATTTCTTTCTAATATATTCAGTGCTAACCCAACTTAATCAACACATCAGACTAGAATAATTATGAATAAAAAATTATCTTTCAAAGAATGAACATATTGCCTTTGGTACAGGTACTAATGCCCATTCTACTTCAAGATGCAGGTTTCAGAGTTTGTCAGCTATTTCATTTTATAAATGGATTGGGTATATATGGTGGGTTAAGTTAAACCTAAAGTCTGGGTATGTTATAATAACCAATTCGCCTCAAGCATCCTAAAAACAACATCATGATAACATCACCAACCCCTGAAACTCGCACAGGTGTTTTTAACGCTATTGCTGCTTATTTTATGTGGGGCCTTGCGCCGATATACTTCAAATTACTCACCGCAGTCACCTCAGATGAAATCATGGTGCACCGCGTCGTTTGGTCATGTATTTTATTATTAATCATTATCGTACTTTCAAAAAAATGGCCATCACTGATAGCTCTAATAAGCAAGCCAAAGGTATTAGCGCAACTCTTTGTTACCGCTTTATTTTTGGCTACCAATTGGTTTTTATTTATTTGGGCGATCAATAATGATCATTTGTTAGATGCAAGTTTAGGCTACTTTATTAACCCACTCTTTAGTGTCGCATTGGGCGTTATATTTCTCGGCGAACGTTTAAGAAAGTGGCAATTGTTTGCAGTAGTATTAGCTGTTTCAGGGGTATTAATCCAATTGATTTCGATGGGTACATTGCCTATTGTTTCACTTGCATTAGCTGGAAGTTTTGGTATTTATGGCTTATTGCGCAAAAAGATGCACGTTGACTCTTTTATTGGGTTATTTATTGAATCATTACTAATGTTACCTATTGCCTTTATTTACTGGCAGTTCTTCGTGAACAGTGAAACCAGCAATATGTTCAATAATACACTTTCACTTAACATGACATTAATGTTCGCCGGAATAATTACCACGGCACCATTATTATGCTTTACCGCCGCAGCTAAAAGACTGACCTTATCGACGGTTGGATTTTTCCAATACATCGGCCCGAGCATAATGTTTGTCTTAGCAACCTTTTATTATGATGAGCCTTTATTAATGGCTAAGCTCATTACTTTTGCTTTTATATGGTTTGCTTTGCTGATCTATAGTATCGATTCCATTAGAGCTCATAAAAAGAAGCTAAAGATGACTTAGTTATTCTTTGAGGATTTTTGGTAAGGTGATGGTGAACCGTGAGCCTTTTTGTTGAGTACTTTCAACGGTTATCTCACCTTTTAGTTTTTTATTGATTATATTATAAACAATGTTCATTCCTAATCCTGTACCTCCACTACTACGTTTCGTCGTGAAAAAAGGCTCAAATATATTTTCTAAAATATCGTCATTCATGCCTTCACCATCATCTATATAAAGCAATTGCACATCATTAGACTGCTCTACCACTGCAATGGAAATATTACCACTGTCACGCCCTTCAAAGCCATGCTTAAGGGAATTTGTCACTAAATTAGTTAATACTTGGGCTACCGCACCTGGTACTGTTTTTACTTGAATATCATCAGCACCTTGGTAGCGATAATTAATTCGAAATCGTTTCATTTCTGCTGATAAGGTTTTCATTACTTCATCGATATAATCAGTCAAATTGACGGTTCTTATCTCACCTACCACCTGATCAGCGGCGACTTGTTTAAAATTGCTTAGCAGCCCTATCACTCGATTTAATGATGACATATTGAGCTCAACGGCTTCAATGGTACTATGGAAATATTGCTCCATTGCAGATCTAGTTAAATTATTTTCATCAAAATTTACTTTAATAGTTTTGGTTTTATCTAATATCGAACTTGTCGATGTCACCGCTATACCTAATGGCGTATTAATTTCATGAGCTACGCCAGCAGTAAGCTGCCCCAATGATGCAAGTTTTTCAGACTGAACAAGCTGGTCCTGCATTTTTTTTAGGTTATCTAGGCTTTGACTAAGAGCAAAAGTTGTTTTTTTATTTTTTGCAAAAAGCCATACCACTAAAATACTAAATAAGACCGCTGTCGCAATGACTCCCGCCAACAATGTGATATACACCCGTTGTTGTTCAATTCTTTCTTTTCCAACTGCCAGCTGTTCATTTTTTTGATTAAGCTGTAACCCTTGTTGGTTTAGTTGTGCCTTTTGTTGCTCAAGAATATGTCTATTAGCTAAGATACGAACAGCCATGTCTCTATTTTTTAACTCTTTTTCATCGGCTGCTTGCTGCTTACTAGTCAAATCTGTTTTAGCAGCAGATAACTGTTGTACAACTTCAGCCAATTGATTTTCTTTACCGATAATCGACTGTTCTTGAATCGCGATGTTCTTTTTCAAAGCAATTAACTCGACTTGGCGTTGCTTTGCTATTTGCTCTCTGTTTTTAAGTTCATCATTCAAAATTTGTAATTTATTACCAATAACGTTCAATTTTTTTGATTGATTTTCGAGAGTATTATTGAGCTCAACTTCACGCTGCCTCATCGATTGCATGGCTACTTCTGTTTCCCTGTAAAGCACCGCGACATCAATTTCAGTACCGCCAAGCAATAGCAATTCCGCTGACATATTTAATTGTTCATAGATGATATTCGATTTGTTTACTTCAAAAGCCATAACTGATGTTTTTTGGTTAAAAACCAAATTAATCATAATATTATGCTTATCAAGGCTATTATCGGTGACTAATAAAGTTTCAGTTTTCCTTAAGCTGGCGGCGATGTAGGCAAGATCGGTATTTGGCTGTACGGAAACAAACACTAGATCTGCCGCTGCAGCTTGCTCAAGAGTATTAACCAATAGCACTGAAATAGGCTTACTTTTGACACGTTGTTCATGCAGTGAATTCTTTATATTTTGATACGTAACTGAATCTTGATAAATGGCTAAAACATATTCCTGTTTTTTGTTACTTTCCGGCCATTGCACATGCTTTAAGAAATTGAAGAGGTAAGCAGATTTTATTTGATCACTGTCGAGTTGTTGAGCATAAACTTGCTGCGAAAAAATACTAATCAGCATTAATAATATGCTTATATAGTGTCGTTTCCTTAGCCGTTTATAAAACATATACTCAATCCACATTCGTGATTAGAAGCGATCTAGTTCATCAAGATGAATAGCCCGCTTTTAACCCTGTTATATCAAGATTTTGATTTGACTTTACTTTACTTTACTATTAAAAAGTAATTTTAAAACCTATTCAGCGATAACAATTTGATTGCGGCCATTTTCCTTCGCGTTATATAAAGCATTATCAGCTTGATTCATTTGTGTTGCTAAATCAGCCTTACTGCTAAAAATCACACCGATACTGACCGTGAAATTAATATGGTGCTGTTCATAGTTAATCTGAGAAACTGAAATATCACGTCGAAAGTCATCTAATCGATTATATATTTGATCTTGATCTACGCCAGGGTACAAGATGGCAAATTCTTCACCACCCAAACGAGCCAATATTCCAGAGCCTAAATGTTTACGCATATATAAAGCTAAAGCTTTCAAGACATGATCTCCGGCATCATGACCGTAGTTATCATTAACTTTTTTGAAGAAATCGATATCAAGCATAGCTAAACCATAAGGGATTTTTTTCTTAATATAGCTGGCAATATATTGCTCGGCATCAGCAAAAAATGAACGACGATTGGGTAAATCTGTTAAATAATCAGTATTGGCTGCTTTTTGAATTTTTTCAATATTATGAAGGTTTTCAATATTTTGTGTCATTCGACAGTAAAATTCTTCGGGACAAAAAGGCTTTCTTAAAAAATCATCCGCACCGTTTTTGATAAACCTTGCTGAATGCATGCCATTAGTAGCTCCTGAGATGCCAATAATTGCCATTTGATCTCGACTATATGTTTTTCTAATTTCGTTGGTCAGGGCAATACCATCCATGCCTGGCATTTCTAAATCAGTGATCACCATTTTAATATTTTCAGTATTGGCAATGACATCAAGCGCAGTTTCGCCACTGTCGGCAATATAAACGGTAAAATTACGTCTTTTTAATAACTCAACAATATGATTTCGTGCTGCGCGGGAGTCATCTACCACTAAAACGCCAGTATTATTATTCTCCATTTGCCAATAAAGAATACGCTTCAAATACATGAAGGCTTGGCTATTTTCTTTTGGGATATAATCAACAACCGGCTGAGAAAGGATTTGTTGGCGAGTGCCTTCATCCATTTTTCCTGTCATCACTATGCCTGAAATGCCATGTGAAATTACCGTTTCAATTGCTTCCCCATTGGGTGCATCGGGTAAAGCATAATCGATAGTGGCGGCAAAAAATTGATTGTCACCTTGTAAGAGTTTTTCTACTTCAGACAAGCTTTCCGCAATAGTGACTTCATACCCTAATACAGTTGCTATTTTCTCAATCACCTTAGCAATAGGTTTACTATCTTCAACCACTAACAATTTTTTTAACATATTAGAAAACCGTCCAATTTTTATATTGCTTGTAAATTAGCATAGGCGACTACCAGCCATTTGCTACCCGCATCGGCAAAATTCACCTGAATCCGACTTTGTGCGCCGTTTCCTTCGTAATTTAATACCACCCCTTCACCAAACTTTTGATGGATTACATTTTGTCCTAATTTAAAACCGGAATCTGCGAATGATTCTAAAGTGATGGTATTGGCGAAACGTCCGGTACTTGCTGGCCTTGAAACTTGGCTCTGCAAACGAATTTCTTCAACACACTCACTTGGTAACTCTCGTAAAAACCGACTTGGCTTATGATATTTTTCTTGTCCGTATAAACGCCGACTTTCAGCATGGCATAGATACAACTTCTCCATTGCCCGTGTCATACCGACATAACACAATCGTCGCTCTTCTTCTAAGCGACCTATTTCTTCTACCGATTGTTGAGAAGGAAACATGCCTTCTTCAAGGCCAGCAATAAATACTAATTTGAATTCTAATCCTTTAGCCGAATGCATCGTCATTAGCTGTACCGCAGGTTCATATTCATCAGCTTGTGATTCGCCTGACTCTAACGCAGCGTGAGTTAAAAAGCCGGTCAGCTGGCTTTGCTCATCTTCTAATTCAGGATCCATTTCAAAAGTCTGACAAGCGGTTACCAATTCATTTAAGTTTTCTATACGTGCTTCTGCTCGTTCGCCCTTCTCGGCTTGATACATAGCTTTTAAGCCACTGTGCTGAATAACAAAATTTGTTTGTTGGTCTAAATCTAGGTTGCTTGAATCATCTTCAAGTTGATCAATTAAATCGACAAAATGCTTTAATACTTTAGCACTACGCCCTTTTAATTCTTGATTCTGTAACATCGTTTGACACGCTTGCCATAAGGTAACCTCTAAACTGCGTGCTGCGTCACGGACTAAAGCAACCGTGGTATTACCGATACCTCGGGTTGGTGTATTAATGATGCGTTCAAAAGCCGCATCGTCATCACGATTATTGATCAAGCGCATATAAGCTAATGCATCTTTAATTTCCTGACGTTCAAAAAATCGTAAACCTCCGTAAATACGGTAAGGCAAATTAGCCTGTAATAATGCTTCCTCGAGTAAACGCGATTGAGCATTACTACGATATAGTATGGCGACATCATCAAGTGAGTCTTCACTGGATGACAAGTCCCTTTTACGCCATTCAGTTATTCTGCCAGCAATAAAACGGGCTTCGTCGATTTCATTAAATGCGGTATAAATCGAAATTTTTTCGCCGGCATCGTCATCAGTCCATAATTTTTTACCCAACCGATTATTATTATTTTCTATGAGCTTATTGGCAGCATTTAAGATATTAGCGGTAGAGCGATAGTTTTGCTCTAGTCGTACCGTTTGTGCATTTTCAAACTCTTTCAAAAAGCGCTGAATATTCTCTATTTTAGCGCCACGCCAGCCATAAATGGATTGATCGTCATCACCAACAATCATTACCTTACCTTGTTCACGACCTAACATATTCAGCCACGCATATTGAATAGCATTGGTGTCTTGAAATTCGTCAACTAAAACATGACCAAAACGTTGTTGGTAATGTTGAAGTAAAATGGGGTTGTTGAGCCAAAGTTCGTGTGCTCGTAACAATAATTCGGCAAAGTCGACTAGGCCAGCACGGTCACAAGCGTCTTGATAGCCTTGATAAACCTTAACAAAAGTTTCTTCGGTGGGATCATAATGGGTTTCAATATGCTGAGGGCGTAAACCTTCATCTTTTTTGCCATTGATATACCATTGCATTTGCTTGGCTGGCCAGCGTTTCTCATCTAAATTTAGCGCCCGAACAATACGTTTCACTAAGCGCAATTGATCATCAGAATCTAATACTTGGAAAGATTGGGGTAATTTAGCTTCCTGAAAATGCATACGTAACAAACGATGCGCTAAACCATGGAAAGTACCTATCCACATGCCATGAACGTTACCGTCGACAGTTTTTTCTACTCGAGCTCGCATCTCGGCGGCGGCTTTATTGGTAAAAGTTACCGCTAAAATACTGTGGGGAGAAACTCGTTCAACTTTCATCAACCATGCAATGCGTTGCACTAAAACCCGTGTTTTCCCACTGCCAGCACCTGCTAATACCAACATATTTTGCAAAGGGGCTGCAACAACATCACGTTGCTTATCGTTGAGTGAATCTAATAATTCAGAGACGTCCATAATTGATAGAAATTCGAAAGGGAGATAATTAAGATCAGTATATCAAGCGTTGTAATTCAACAACATCAATTAATTCAATATTAGGTAATTGACGAAGGGGTTCGCCAATATCATAAGTAGATACCCACGCCGTTTGGCAACCAAAACGTTTTGCCCCTAAGATGTCATTGGTACCACAATCACCAACATGCAAAAGTTGTCGAGGTTGTAAATCAAATTGCTGGCAAGTGCGATTAAACATATCACTGTCGGGTTTTTGCTTTAAACCATTACCGGCATGAAAAATAGCGTCGAAGTAATCAGCAAGTCCAATTGCCTTAGTATCTACATTACCATTACTAATCGCGATTAACGGCCAATACTTCTTTAGCTTACTAAGTAACTGATGAATATTTTCAGGGACAGTAAAATTACTGCGTTGCTCAACAAAATAGCTTAATGCTTGCTTCGCCATAACCATCGACTGAGTTACACTAAACCCTAAAGCTTGAATGCCTAAATGATAAGTTTGTAAACGCAACTCGCCAACATCATGTTTTAACGCGGGATTTATTTTCAGTACTTGTGTGCGATATGCAAACCAATAGCGGTAATCATAAGCATCTTGCTTATTGTTCGGTAAATGTTTGGCAAAATAGTCAATCATTTTAATGTCGGTTGCCAGCATAATGGGCTGGTTATGATACAAGGTATCATCAAGATCAAAGCTAATGGCTTTAAATGGCGCCAACCGACGATAAAAATGCATAAAAAGTTAATCGATAAATAAATGTTGATGTAATAATTTAGCGACTAACTTTCTAAATTGGCTGAGTAATAAGGTGTCCATACGGGGATCAAAATGATCGGCATCTTGGCTGCTAATGGCTAAAAAGCCAATGGTTTGATGATGATGTTGCAATTTAATTAAGACCACTGAACCATCGTGTTGGCCATCAAAAATCATCGTTTGTTCGCTTTGTTGAATACGACCAAAATAATATTCATCTTTGTCTAAACGGTTTTGTAATACTCCGCCACAATCTTCAGTTATTAAACAATGATGTTGTAAAGTTGTGGTCTTATTTAACCACAGTTTAAAATCCGCTAACGAAAGTAACTCTGTGGTTGCTTCAAACAAGCAATCAAGTAATTCATCAGCCGTAGTACAATCAAGCAATCGTAAATATAAGTCGCTATATAAAGCGAATAATTGCTCATTCTGATTCGCTATCGCCATTAGCTGCGTTATTTCTTCTTCTAAACCATGCATTTTTTGGCGTAACAATTGCTGTTGACGCTCAACTAAAGAAACGGTCCCTCGTCGTTGATCGCTTAAGCGTAAACGGGAAATCAATTCAGGATTACGATTAAAAAACTCAGGGTTATCTTCTAAAAAACTTACTACTATATCGTCTGATATAACAATTTCTTCTGTTTGCAAATGTTGTTGCACTAACTTCTTCTCTAGCTTTTCTTCTAGGGGGTGTTGATCTTTCATAATTGTAACTGTCCATCAAAAACATGTACCGCGGGGCCGGTCATTTTTACCGGATTACCCGGTCCTTTCCAATAAATACGAAGTTTTCCACCCGGTAATTCTACGGTAACTTGTTTGGCTAATTTTTTCTGTGTTTGACCTATAACCACCGCCGCACAAGCACCACTACCACAAGCTAGCGTTTCTTCTGCGCCACGTTCATAAACACGCAACTTAATATATTCTGGGGAGATAACTTCCATGAAGCCGACATTTACCCCTTTAGGGAAGCGTTCATGAGTGGATAATTGTTCGCCTAATTTTTTCACTGGTGCGGTAATAATATCATCAACGGTTAAGACACAATGAGGATTACCCAGCGAAACGGCACCACATAAAACGGTATCTTCGTCGCTGCGCAGAATATAGGTGCCTTCGACTTTTTGCGCAGTAAAAGGAATCTTGGTTGGTTCAAATTGAGGCACTGGCATAGTAACAGTCACGTTGCCATCACGCTCAATAAATAAAGTCATTTTACCTGACTGGGTAGATACTCGAATTTTATTGCGATTGATCAACCCTTTCATACGAACAAAACGGGCAAAACAACGAGCACCATTACCACATTGGCTGACTTCACTTCCGTCTGCATTATATATACGGTAATGGAAATCTAAATCAGGATCATAGGGAGGTTCAACCACTAATAATTGGTCAAAACCTACGCCGAAGTTTCTATCAGCTAGTCGGCGAATTTGATCATTAGGCAAATAAACATTCTGCGTGACATTATCTAACACCAAAAAGTCATTGCCTAAACCGTGCATCTTTGAAAAATTTACTAACATTTATAAATCTCTAAATGGCTTTAAGGCAAAAGGGTTTCACCCTGCCATAAGCTTGCAATCGTTTCTCTCTCACGTACTACAAAGGCATTGCTGCCATCTACCATTATTTCAGCCGCTCTTGGTCGACTGTTATAATTTGAACTCATGGTAAAGCCATAAGCACCGGAAGAACGTACTGCTAATAAATCACCTGCTTCTATAGCTAACTGACGATTTTTACCTAGAAAATCACCGGTTTCACATACTGGGCCAACAATATCATAAGCTTGGCTTATAACGTCGGATTTTTCCTCTACGGGAATAATGTTTTGCCATGCTTGGTATAATGAAGGGCGAAGCAAATCATTCATTGCACCATCAACGATAGCAAAATGTCTGCCTTGATTGGTCTTCAAGAATTCTACTTCGGTCACCAAAATACCAGCATTGGCCATGATCGCTCGTCCTGGTTCATAAATCAGGCTGATCTCTCTACCCTTAAGTTTATCCGCAATCGCTTTAGCGTATTCATCGGGGTGAGGTGGTTGTTCATCATCATAACAAACACCTAAACCGCCACCGACATCAATATGTGAAAGTACAATACCTTGTTCAGCCAAATTATCGACTAATAACAATACCCGATCTAAAGCATCTAAAAACGGCTGTATTTCGGTTAGCTGAGAGCCGATATGGCTATCAATACCTTTAACATCAATATGGCTATAATTAGCAGCTTTTGCATAAATTTTATAAGCATCATCAATACTGACGCCAAATTTATTTTCTTTTAAGCCTGTCGAAATATAAGGATGAGTACCGGCATCTACATCAGGATTCACTCGTAAGGAAATAGGCGCAATTTGTCCCATTTTTTTAGCAACTTGTTGAATACGATCTAATTCCGCTTCTGATTCAACATTAAAGCAATGAATACCCTTTTCTAGTGCGTAGGCAATTTCTGCTGACTTTTTACCGACACCTGAAAATACCACTTTACTGGCATCACCACCGGCTTGTAATACTCTAGCTAATTCACCTTGGGAGACGATATCAAAACCAGAGCCTAACCGGGCCATGACGTTTAATACCGCTAAATTACTGTTCGCTTTCACTGCGTAACACACAAGATGAGGTCTATCACCAGCGGCTTGATCAAAAGCATGCCAATGACGTTCAATGGTCGCTCTTGAATAAAGATATAAAGGTGTACCATGAGATTTTGCAAGATCAGTTACGGAACAGTCTTCTGCATATAATTGATTTTGCTTACGATTAAAAAAATCCACAACTAGGGTTCCTGTTGTTCAGTTGGCTGCTCTTTTGATTGTTCTTTTGTCTGTGTTTCTGCTGAATTTGTCGGTTGTTGTTCATCTATTTGATACAATGGACCGGGCATACCACAGCCTGATAGTGTTATCATAATCAACAAACAACCGAAAAGAATTGAATTTAGTTTGTACATTTTTGATTAATTCGATTTTTTTCCCATGATAGACGTTTTATAATCTGATGACTATAGCCATTCCAGCTAAACAAAACGGATTAACAGACTTTTTTTTATAAGGGCGAATAAATGAACGATACACAGTACAACTTAATGGCTGAAGAGCTATTGTTAGCGCTAGAAGAAGCCATTGAAGACTGTGGAGTCGACATTGATTATGAAGGTGTCGGTGGCATGTTAACGTTGACCTTTAAAAATACCACTAAGATAATCATTAACAAACAAGCACCTCTCCATGAAATTTGGGTGGCGACAAAATTTAATGGTCATCATTTTCATTTTGAAAACGAGCAATGGGTTGATAAACGCGGTGGCGATGAATTCTGGCAATTCATTTCTCAAGCAGTAAGTAAACAAGCCGATACTCAATTAACCATTAGCGCATAGTAGGAAGTACCATGACCCAAACAACCGTCCGCATTGCTACTCGTAAAAGTGCCTTAGCTTTATGGCAAGCAGAATACGTTAAAGCTCAATTAGAACATTTTCACCCCAGCATCAATGTTGAACTTGTGCCAATGACCACCAAAGGCGATATTATTTTAGATACACCATTAGCCAAAGTAGGCGGTAAAGGACTTTTTGTTAAAGAACTTGAAGTAGCGATGTTAGAGAATCGTGCTGATATCGCGGTTCACTCGATGAAAGACGTACCCGTTGAATTTCCAGAAGGCTTAGGACTTGAAGTGATTTGTCCTCGTGAAGATCCTCGAGATGCTTTTGTTTCTAATACCATCAAAAGTTTTGCTGATTTACCGCAAGGAGCTATTGTTGGCACTTCTAGTCTTCGTCGTCAATGTCAAATTAAAGCCTTGCGCCCAGATTTAGATATTCGTGATTTACGTGGCAATGTTAATACTCGCTTAGCTAAATTAGACAAGGGTGATTACGACGCGATTATCTTAGCCGCTGCAGGTTTACTTCGTCTTGAAATGCCTGAACGTATCCAAGAGTTTATTGAACCAGAAGTCATGTTACCCGCCAACGGACAAGGTGCGGTCGGTATTGAATGTCGAACAAACGATGAAACCCTTAAAGCGTTATTAGCGCCATTGGGTTGTGCCATAACCCACGTCCGCGTGGTTGCCGAACGTGCCATGAATAGAGCGCTACAAGGCGGTTGCCAAGTACCTATCGGCAGTTATGCCGTGCTTGATAATGACACCGTATTTTTGCGTGGTTTAGTCGGTTCCGTTGACGGTTCAACCATCATTACTGATGAAGTTACCGGTGCATCTGCTGATGCTGAAGCCCTTGGTTTACAGTTAGCTGATAAACTTTTAAAACAAGGTGCGGATGTCATTTTAAAGCAGGTATATGAGCAGCAATAAATGCTCAATAACTTAGCTGTTGCCATTACTCGTCCCAAGCAGCAAGGTTTGCAGTTACAGCAAGCCCTTGCTGAGGTCGGCATATCTTCAATATGCCAGCCACTATTCGATTATCAAATATCGACTTCAAAAGAAAATATTCTCGACCAAATGAGGTTACTTCAGCCGCAAATCATTATTTTTGTGAGTATTGCTGCAGTAAAATATGCCGATCAGGCATTATCGCTACCACAATGGCTAAACGGCAATCAGCAAGTATTCGCCGTTGGTGAAAAAACCCAACACGCATTAGCGCAGTTAGGTATTCAAGCGATATGCCCAACAAAGCAAAACAGTGAAGGGTTACTCTCATTAGCACAACTGAGCAAACAACAGCTTGATTTACAGTCAAACAAAACCAATATCTTAATTGTTAGAGGCGATGGAGGTCGTGAATTATTGGCTAATGAACTGAAAAGTCGTGGCGCTAATACGCAATATTTAGAAAGCTATCAACGCATATGGCAGCACTTATCTGCTCAGCAACTTGCAATATGGCGCGACAAAAATATCAATACCATTGTTATTACCAGTAACGCTTTATTAAAACGTGTAGTAGACTTACTAGGAAATGCTGATAATTACTGGCAAAACACTTGCTTATGGATTGTCGCCAGTGAACGAATTTCTCAAACAGCACAACAGCTAGGGCTAAAAAATGTCATCAATGCCCACGGTGCTGATCATCAATCAATTGTAACTACCTTGCTGAACATGGAACCAGAAAATGACTGAAACCAACATTCCTAAAAATAATGATCTTTCAGCAAAAGGGGCACAATCAGCACCCGAACAAGAAACAATAGAACAACTTGCCGAAAGTATTGAATCGAGCAGTAAAAAACCAGCCGCTTCTGCAAATAAATTCAGCTCTCAAAAAGCACCAAAAACAGCCAAAGTGGCTATTTCGAAAACTGCGGTCGTTGCTTTACTCTTATCACTAGGCTGTGCAGTTGGCGTGGCCGGTATTCATTACTTGCACAGCTTAGAAAATGCCCAACAAAGTGAAACACTAGTTACTCAATTAACAACCTTGAACAATGCTAGCGAGCAACGCATTGAAAAATTACTCTCAGAACAACAAGCTAAAACAAACCAGCAAGTGGACGTTGCCGTTAGTGAACTAAAAAAGACCAGTGAATCGCGTATTGAGCAACTTGAGCAAACAATTGCCGCGTTTAAACAAAATCAACCGAGTGATTGGTTACTGCATGAAGCTGAATACCTTCTCCGTATAGCCACGCGCACCCTTTGGTTAGAACAAGATAATACGGCTGCTCTTGCTTTATTAAGTGATGCCGAAGAAAGAATAAAAGAACTGAACGATCCGCAATATTTAGCTATTCGTCAATTAATTCGTCAGGACATTGCCACATTAACATTGCTACCGTCACTAGATACCGAAGACGTTATTTTGACCTTACTGGCAATGAGTAAACAATTACCGCAGTTGAGCTTCGCAATGGCTAAAATTCCTGATAGCCAAATAGCAGAAGCTGACCTTGAATTATCGGAAAATACCAGTGACTGGCGTAGTAATCTAGCTAAAACATGGCAAAAATTCTTAAAAGATTTCATCACTGTGCGCAGAAGAACCGGTGATGTAGAACCATTAATGTCACCACAGTACCAACAGAATTTAAAAGAAAATCTAGCACTTAAATTGCAACAAGCCCAATGGGCAGCCAGTGAACAACAATCTGCCATTTTTATGCAGACTATTGAAGACATTCAACAGTGGTTAACGCAATATTTTGATTTAGGTCATTTAGAAACCGCAAAATTTTATCAAGCCATGCAACTACTAAAAAATGAGACGATAAGTTATGACTATCCAAACCAATTGGTGTCTTTAAAGGCGATTCGTCAAGTTTTAGCCGATAAATCTTCATCGCCCTCACAAGAGCAGACTGAACAACTCAATCTTCTGCCTGCACAGGAAGAAAAAATACTAGCACCAGCAGTCCCAGAGGATCAGACCAATGAGCTAGAAAACAAAACTCTCCCACAAGCACAAGAAAAGACGAGTGAGGACGCCTAATGAAACGCATTTTCCTTATCCTATTGGTCTTTTTTTCCGCGGTAGCTATAAGCCCAATGTTAATTGGTGAAAAGGGTTATATTTTAATTGCGATGGGAAACATCACCATTGAGTCAACAGTAGTGACCGCAACCATGATGCTTTTGGCATTGTTCATCACTTTAATTATTACCCTTAAAGTATTGCGTGGCGGCTTAAGTTTTAGTCTAGGCGCTTGGAATAAAATCATTTTTGCTAGTCAACGAAAAGGGCTTAAACATTTTAATCAAGGCATCGCCGCATATATTCTTGGTGATAACCAACAGGCTGAACATTTATTAGTGAAAAGTGCCGAGCCTTCTAAGTTTGAGAGTATCGCCTATTTAATGGCAGCCAGTGCCGCAGATAAACAAGGCCTCGCCAGTAATACCAAACATTATCTCGCCCAATTGAGTGATAGCGAAAAGCATTTAAAAGAAGGTGGCTTAGAAACTATCTTGATCACCATTAGACTACTGATTAATCATCAAGAGTTTAGCCAAGCAAGAGCATCAATTGATCAACACCATAAACATATTGGCCATGATGACAGATTGTTAGCCTTTGAAATTGAACTGAGTCTGATTGAAAAACGTTTTCAATATGTTGTTGAACAACTCGTTGCTGCGAGAAAAAGTAAAATACTCTGCGATGAAAAAGTATCTCAATGGGAGGCCGTCGCTTTTAATGGCGTTTTTAGTGAACAAATAAAGAAGCATGACGAAGCTGCACTCAATAACTATTGGAATAACCTTGCTCGCAAAGTAAAACAACGCCCACAAGTTCTTTATGCCTATTGTTACGTGCTTGCTAGCCAAAATATTACCCAACCATTAACAAAAATTTTATTGCCGGTTGTTAAAAAAGGCGCCGATGAAAGCTTGTTAAAACAACTGCGTAGCTTGCCTTTAACCCAGTCAGAAGAACTGATTCAAGCTGTACAAAAACATTTGCATCACGATCAACAAAGTGCAAAATGGCTGAGTTGTTTAGCCCATTTAGCCAGTAATGCTCAACAATGGCCAATGGCTGAGAAGGCATTTAATTCGTTAGTGCAGTTAGAAGGTCAACAATACGATAAAGTCGATTTACAGACTTTTGCCAAAGTATTGCAACAGCAAAA
>Ga0209395_1002136_pt1 | contig 26555 bp, 15 predicted proteins | sample GOMGulsemesocosm_3_FD_184635 | JGI IMG/M metagenome (GOLD analysis project Ga0209395, IMG submission 184635) | Methane-oxidizing microbial communities from mesocosms in the Gulf of Mexico - GOM9D Gulf of Mexico (SPAdes) (version 2) | ecosystem: Environmental > Aquatic > Marine > Cold seeps... | reverse complement strand
CTAGTAAATTCTCTGGCATACATAACATATTGATAAAACAATCCTGGTTTAAGGGAATATTGGGTGTCGCAAAAGAACGTAGTTTACCAATAATACATTCAAAAACATTAAGACAACGGTATAAATCGAAAACAGTTAAAGCAATATCTAAGAAAGTGTATCTCTTTTGTGATGAATACACCAATTATTATGATGTTGACCTAGGAGTAAAAGCTCTAGATTTATTAGGCGCTTTGGGCTATCAAGTTCTGATGGTAAAACATCCAGAAAGTGGGCGTGCATATATTTCTAAGGGATTTTTAAAACAAGCGAAAGAGATTGCAGAAAAAAATGTTTCGATCTTTAAAGACTTAATTTCTAATGAAGTGCCATTAATAGGAATTGAACCTTCTACTATTTTAGGTTTTAGAGATGAATATTCTAAGTTGGTGTCAAAAGATCAAAAGGAAACAGCAGAAAGATTAAGTAAGAATGTGTTTCTAATAGATGAATTTATTGCTAATGAAATAGATAAAGGAGCTATTGATGCGGACATGTTTACAAAAGAATCAAGGCAAATTAAATTACATGGACATTGTCACCAAAAGGCGTTGTCTTCAGTTGATTATAGCGAAAAGATATTGAGTTTACCAACAAATTATCAGCTAGAAATAATCCCTTCGGGATGTTGTGGTATGGCGGGCTCTTTTGGTTATGAAAAAGAACATTATGGATTGAGTATGGATATTGGAGCTATGGTTTTGTTTCCAAGTATAGAAAAATCAGATAAAAATACTATTATTGCTGCTCCGGGAACAAGTTGTAGGCATCAAATAAAAGATGGAACCAAACGTGAAGCCTTACATCCTATAGAAATTTTATATAATGCCTTAAATGTTAATATATGATGGAAGAATTAATCCAAAATTACGGTTACCTTTTTGAAGATGAACTCCTTCAGGAGATTCATGAAATTGGGGTATATAAGGATGTTAAAGAAGGTGATGTTTTAATTGAAATTGGTGATTATATAAAATCGATGCCACTTTTAATGAATGGTGCAATTAAAATTTTGAGAGAAGATAATGAGGGCGAAGAATTGGCACTTTATTTTATTGAACGTGGCGATACCTGTACCATGACCTTATCCTGTTGTGTTGGTAATACTAAAAGTGAAATTAGAGGGGTTGCAGAAACAGACGTACAACTCATTATGATTCCAGTACAGAAAATGACCGAATGGATGCAAAAATATAAGAGCTGGCAGGAATTTATTTTGCAAAGCTACCATTCACGGATGATGGAAATGCTAGAGGCTATTGATACCATCGCCTTTTTAAAAATGGATGAACGATTATTAAAGTATTTGCGTGATAAGGCAATGGTATCACATGATGATGAGTTGCATGTAAAACATAAAGATATTGCTCAGGATTTGCATACATCTAGGGTAGTAGTTTCACGATTGTTGAAAAAGCTTGAAAACGAAAATAAGATTAAATTATATAGAAATAAGATAAAAGTTATTGCACTATAAATTGGTGTAACAATTGTTACTTAGCTACACTATCTGAAACTGTAGTTTTGTGCTTTTAAAATTAGGAATGGATATAACTCAAATTTTAGGATACATTGGAGCGCTAGTCATAGGAATTGTACTTGGGCTTATTGGTGGAGGTGGTTCTATTATCACAGTTCCTGTTCTTGTATATTTATTATATCTCAATCCGGTCACGGCAACAGCGTATTCATTATTTGTAGTTGGGAGTTCTGCTTTAGTTGGTACTGTTAGAAATGTTCAAAAAGGTCTGGTAGATTTTAAAACAGGAATTGTATTTGCTATTCCTGCCTTTATATCTGTGTATATAACAAGAAAATATTTAGTTCCTGCAATACCTGAACACCTGTTTAGTATCAATAATTTTGAGGTCACTAAAGACATTGGAATCATGTTGTTTTTTGCATTAATCATGGCATTAGCGTCTATATCCATGATTAAAAACCGTGAAATCCCAGATGTTGGAGAACTAAAAACAAGCTTTAATTACCCATTAATAATAGTTGAAGGGGCAGTAGTTGGTGTAGTAACTGGGATTGTAGGTGCTGGAGGAGGATTTTTAATTATTCCGGCGTTAGTATTACTGGCAAAACTGCCAATGAAAAAAGCAGTAGCCACTTCGTTATTAATTATTGCAGTGAAATCACTTATTGGTTTTATTGGTGATATTGAAAATCTTGAAATTGATTGGTTTTTTCTATTAGTATTTACTTCAATATCAATCTTGGGAATTTTTATAGGTATCTATTTATCCAATTTTATCGAAGGTAAGAAGCTCAAAAAAGGTTTCGGTTACTTTGTACTTTTTATGGCTGTGTATATCCTTTTTAAGGAGTTAACTGCTTAAATGTTGGTTTGCGATGCTTATTTGGAAGTTAGATACTTGAATTGTATTTAATCTCAAGATCTAATTGCTAAGTTTTTTTCTCCATAAAATTTATTTTTAAAACATTTGTAACGTTTTGATTAGATACACGTCATATAAGTATCAATCAAAATCAACCACCATCATGAGAGAAAACAGACAACTTATAGTATTAGCGCATTTAAGTCAATTAGTAACTTTAGTTATTGGCTTTGGTAGCCTAATAGTGCCCCTTATTATTTGGATGACTAATAAAGACCGTGTATATGAATTGGATCAACACGGGAAAAACATTATAAATTTTCAAATTAGTCTTATCATTTATTTTATAATATGTATTCCACTTATTTTATTTTTAGGATTGGGTCTCATTGGGTTTATAGTATTAGGTATTATATCGGTAATATTTCCAATTATTAACGCCATTAAAGCTAGTCATGGCGAAATTCCAAAATATCCATTATCTCTTAATTTTATTAGTTAGTTAGTTTATAAGTACTAGAGATAAGCAAAAAGCACTCATATTCTGAGTGCTTTTTTATTATTAAAACCATTAAGGAATTCAGGATGAATTAATATCTGGATTTCACATAAATAAAAATGTCCACAATTTATTGTGGACATTTTTATTTTATAACTATAAACTTTAGGTTAATCCTAATTGTTTATTAGAACTAATTATTTAGCATAACAGGCATTACTAACATAGTAACATGTTCACCTTCATCTAGTCCATCAATTGGAGTTAAAATTCCGGCTCTGTTAGGTAAACTCATTTCCAGTTGAACTTCGCTAGCATTTAAATTGTTTAACATTTCACTTAAAAAACGTGAGTTAAAACCAATTTGCATATCATCCCCTTGATAATCGCAAGTTAAGCGCTCTTCAGCTTTATTGCTATAGTCTATATCTTCAGCAGAAATATTTAACTCGGCACCAGCAATTTTTAAACGTATTTGGTGTGTTGTTTTATTTGAGAAAATAGATACACGTTTTACAGAATTTAAAAACTGTGTTCTATCAATAGTTAGTTTATTTGGATTTTCCTTTGGAATAACCGCCTCATAGTTTGGGTATTTACCATCAATTAAGCGACAAATAAGGACAGAGCTTTCAAAAGTGAACTTGGCATTGGAATCGTTATATTCGATAGTTACGTTCTCATCACTGCCAGATAATATTCCTTTTAAAAGTGTTAATGGTTTTTTAGGCATAATGAATTCGGCAGTTTCACTAGCCGATACATCACCACGTGTATATTTTACTAATTTATGAGCATCAGTTGCTACAAAAGTTAAATTCTCTGTAGAAAATTGAAAGAACACGCCACTCATCACTGGACGTAAATCATCATTTCCAGCAGCAAAAATAGTTTTACTTATAGCTGTTGCTAATATATTCCCAGCAATAGTTGTAGAACTCGGGTTTTCTAAAGCGACTGCCTTTGGAAACTCTTCTCCATTAGCATATGCTAAAGCATATTTACCATGGTTAGAGCTAATCTCAATCGTATTATTATCTTCAATAATAAACGTTAATGGTTGCTCTGGAAAGGTCTTTAAAGTATCTAATAATAACTTTGCAGGAATAGCGACACTGCCATCGGTATCACTTTCTACAGTAATTGTAGATGACATGGTGGTTTCTAAATCACTCGCAGAAATTGTAAGCTCAGATCCATTAAGTTCAAATAAAAAGTTATCTAAAATAGGGAGGGTGTTAGAGCTATTAATAACACCACCTAATACTTGTAACTGCTTTAGTAAATATGTACTTGATACTATAAATTTCATTTATCTTGTCGTATAATTAGTTATTACAAATATATTCTATAGTAGCTAAAATTGGAAACAAACTTATTAACAACTAGACCGCGTATTTTTTCTTTCTAAAGAAGTTGAATCCAATTCCAAAAATGGCTAATAACACCAGTGGTAATGCTATATTTACAATTTGCCATTTTCTTTTTTGAGCAGCAATTTTCTCAGAATCCAGAAAGGCAATCGCAATTTCTTTGGAGCGAATGTTTATAAGTCCATCGTCGTTGAGTAAGTAGTTTACTGCATTTAATAAAAATTCTTTATTCCCATATTGCTGTCCTGTTCCACGATCAAAACCTAAGGTAACAGGACCTTTCCTGCTCAGTTCGTTCTTTATTACGTCGCCATCAGCAATTACAATCATTTTGGTTGGAATGCTTTTTGTTTTTATAGATGAAATATTAAAGGGTTTTACTCTGTTGTTGTAGACCGATGTGAATTCGCCTTCTAATAATACTGCTAGATTTTGATAGCCCTTATTAAATGTAGATTTATCTGGTTCTTGGGTAACAAAATCAAGGCTTATTGTCTTAGGTGTGCCAACAAGTTTTGAAAGTGGTGAACTTTTTAGTAGGATAGTTTTAGAAACTTCATTTTTTAAAGTGTCTATTTGATTGGCAAAATCAAATTTCACTAAATTAAGATTATTAATTATTGGATGATTCCCTGTATTTGAAGCTAAAGGTGAATATTGCCATTGTACAGGCTGAAACTGCGCATTATTGCCTTCTCCTATAGCCAACATGATAGGAGCTGAATAGAGGTCACTTACTAATACAGGATTGATACGAATTCCATATTTAAAGAAAAAATCGGTAAGATTTAAATCTCTAGCTGTAGCAATACTTTTTCCAGCAGTGTTGTATAAACTATCCTTGTCCATAGCCACTTTATCAAGTAACCATAAGCTTTTACCACCATTCATTGTATATTGATCCAGTACTAATTTTTCTTCTTCTGAAAAAGTTTCTGTTGGTTTGGCCGAAATGATAAGATCATAGTCTTGTAATTTATTAAGTGTTTCCTGAGGATTATTGGCAACACTATCTAAAGTAAAAGGAGCAATAAAATAATAATCACGAAGCGTAGTAACGAAATCTGCAATGTATTTGTTTTCAAGTTGAGCGTTGCCTCGTAACACCGCCACTTTGCGTTTTTTAGGATGAACCAATTTATTGAAGCCATTGGCAAAGGTATATTCTAAATGTTGAATAGAGTTACTTACGCGCTCCTGATCTGTGGCACCAATCGTATTTTTTAACAATGGAATTTTAACAGTTTGACCGTTATAGCTTGCTAAAGCCCAAGGAAAAATGAGTTCTTGAGATATTTTACCACTTTCCTGAACGCTGACTTGAAATGGTTGTAATCCCCGTTGTACTAATTGCTGAATGTTTTGGTCTCTTGTCCCTTCATCCTCTAGCGGATTAATAAAATTAAAAATTATTAAGGAATTGTGGGCTGCAAATTCTTCCAACAGCTGTCTAGTTTCTGTTTGAAGTCGTCTAAATTCTGAAGAAAAATTACCATCCAAAAATACATCTATTAATATTGGTGAATCCAGTGAATCAACTACAGACTTCGCGGCAGGATTTAAGGTGTAACGTTGATCCTTGGTTACATCAAGGCGTTTATAAGTTCTTGTGGTTAGGGTGTTAAAGAGAATAAGCCCTACAACCATTAGAAGGATCCCTAAGGCCGGATTTTTAATTCTTCGATTAGTATCAATACGAATTAGTGTAACATAAACGAAAAAAGTGGTGACACTCATAAAATAAAAAATATCTCTGGTATCTAGTACCCCACGACTCATACTTTTAAAATGAGAATTCATGCTTAAATTTTCTATAAAAGTGCTCCCTGTATATTCTGCAATCCCTCCAAAACCAAAATAAAAGAAAAAGCAAATAAAAACCGCAGTGATAAAAGCTACTATTTGATTATTGGTCAATGCGGAAGCAAAAATACCAATTGCAGTATATGAAGTGATTAAAAATAGGAGGCCGAAATACGAACCTATAGTACTTCCAAGATCAAAATTACCAATAGGATTCCCTAATTGATATATTGTATAAACATAAAGTAAACTTGGAATTAAGGCAATAATAATAAGTAAAACTGCCCCGAAATATTTTCCTAAAACTATATTGAGATGTGAAATGGGCTTTGTAAGCAGGAGTTCTAAAGTGCCTTGTTTTGTTTCATCCGAAAAACTTCGCATGGTCACTGCTGGGATAAGGAAGAGCAAAATCCATGGTGCAAGTAAGAAAAACGGGGATAAACTAGCAAAACCATAATCCAGAATATTAAATTCCCCTTTAAAGAGCCATAAAAACAAACCGTTTATTAATAAAAATATAGCAATAACCAAATAGCCAATAGGCGAAGCGAAGAACGCATTTATCTCTTTTTTTAGAATTGCTAGCATATTATGTTTTAGAGTTCAATTTTCGTGATTATTAATCTAAACTTACAACTTTATCTACACTCCAAGCCTCCGGCTTATCATTAAAAAGTGGTTTCGTTTGAGACCAAACATCTTTAAATAATTGTGAGTGTCTATAGTTTTCTAAATCTGTTTCAGTGTCCCAGTAACTGTAAGTGAAAAATATATTAGGATTGGTTTTATCTTTATATAATTCTAATAAACGGCAACCAGGGAAATTTCGTATATATTCTTTTTTAGAATCAAACAAACTCGTAAAGCGATCTATATTAGATGAAGCAAAACTCATTTTAACGATGCGTACAAACATATTATGATTTTAAAAAGTTAACGGTTACAGTATCCATCATTGTTAACCCCATTAAAGTAGAGGCACTACCAACAGTAGTACAATTGCTTTTATAAATGGCTATTTCCATATAGTTGGAAGAATTAAAAACAACCAAACCACGACCTTCGTCATTACGTTTGTCTTCATCAATATCGAAGTTTACAATGTCACTATATTTTGAAAATATAGTTTTGAATTTATAATTTCTAGCATAAACTTCGTATGGTCTACCTTTTTGAATATCTTCAAAAAACTTCCGCTTAATATTGGTGACTACATTACCATAATTATCACTATAAATTACGTTGCCAATAATTTGATTTTTCTCAGCATTTACGAAGGGAATAATATTTTTTATAGGCTTAATACTTTGAATAGGAACACCGATTACTTCCAATGTACCACCACGAGCAATATGACAAGCCACTTTTACAAACACATCAAGAACAGGAAAGCTTGTCTCAATCTTATCATGTATATTAATCTCTACAATTTTTTCAGGAGCAATATCTGCACAAATCATGCTCATAATCCCGTTATTAGCACAAACAAAATAGTGATCGTCGAGTTTGATTACAATATGTTTATTCTCTTGATTAATTTCTGAATCTATACCAACAATGTGGATAGTTCCTTTAGGAAAACTACTATAGGCGTTTTGAATAATATAAGCCGCTTCTGGAATACTAAATGGAGAAACAGAATGGGAGATATCAACAATTCGAACATCAGGAAGTTCACTGTAAATAGCGCCTTTTATAGCCCCAGCAAAGTGATCTTTCTCTCCAAAATCGGTTGTTAATGTGATAATCGCCATTGGCAAATTGTTAATATTTTTTAGAGTGCTTTGCTGTAAAATTACGTACTTTTGAGTTTTACAAACCTACATAAATTTTTTTGTTTTTATTTTTAAAATTTTAATGAAAAATTAATTAAATGTAGGGGGTTCCCTAGAGGCTTTTTAAAATAAAACTAATAGGGATGTCTAATGATTTATTTTAAATTTTAACTTTAAAACCTTTCACATTTGAACGAACTTATTATTGAGCTTGAAGAGATTAGCCCAAAAGAGTTTTTTGGCGCACAAAATGTAAATATTACACTTTTAAAAAAATACTTTCCAAAACTAAAGATTGTAGCAAGAGGTAATAAAATTAAGGCCTATGGCGATCAGGAATTATTAGAAGAATTTGATCGTCGATTAACCATGCTTATGAATCACTTTGGTAAGTATAACAAATTAGACGAAAATGTTATTGAACGCGTATTAACCAGTCAAAGTAGTGATGATTATGCAACTTCTAAAGAAAGTGGAGAGGTGTTGGTTCATGGTGTAGGGGGTAAGTTAATAAAAGCACAATCAGCTAACCAGCGCAAACTTGTTGAGAGTATGCGAAAAAATGATATGGTGTTTGCTATTGGTCCAGCAGGTACAGGAAAAACCTATACAGGGGTTGCCCTCGCGGTTAAAGCATTAAAAAGTAAAGAGGTAAAGCGAATAATTTTAACACGTCCAGCGGTAGAAGCCGGAGAAAACCTTGGATTTCTTCCTGGGGATTTAAAGGAAAAATTGGATCCGTATATGCAGCCATTGTATGATGCTTTAAGAGATATGATTCCAGCTGAAAAGTTAGATACATATATGGAAAAGGGAATTATTCAAATAGCACCATTAGCATTTATGCGTGGACGTACTTTAGATAATGCTTTCGTTATTTTGGATGAAGGACAAAATACAACACATGCTCAAATGAAAATGTTTTTAACCCGAATGGGTAAAAACGCTAAATTTCTTTTAACTGGCGATCCAGGACAGGTAGATTTACCTCGACGTACAATTTCAGGGTTAAAAGAAGCGCTTTTGATCCTTAAGAATGTAGATGGCGTAGGAATGATTTTCTTAGATGAAAAAGATGTCATTCGCCATAAACTGGTTAAAAAGATTATTTCCGCCTATAAAAATATTGAAAACAGAGAATAAGCCCAATTAGGATAATCTCAATTATAAATTATAAACTTAAAATGAGTAATACAATAATAGATACCAATTTTAATTTTCCTGGTCAAAAAAGTGTGTATAAAGGAAAAGTACGAGAGGTTTACAATATAAATAACGATCAGCTGGTAATGATTGCTACGGATAGATTATCTGCATTTGATGTGGTTATGCCGAAAGGGATTCCATTTAAAGGGCAAATTCTAAATCAAATTGCTACAAAAATGATGAAGGCTACTGAGGATATTGTCCCAAATTGGTTACTCGCTACACCTGATCCTAATGTAGCAGTAGGTCATTTATGTGAGCCATTTAAAGTTGAAATGGTGATTCGTGGGTATATGTCTGGTCATGCCGCTAGAGAATATAAAGCCGGAAGAAGGTTGCTTTGTGGCATTCCAATGCCAGAAGGAATGAAAGAGAATGATAAATTTCCAGAACCTATAATTACACCTGCTACCAAAGCTGAAATGGGAGACCATGATGAAGATATTTCTCGAGAGGATATTTTGGCTAAAGGCATCGTAAGTGAGGCAGATTATTTAGTATTAGAGGATTATACTCGGAAATTATTTCAGAGAGGTACCGAAATTGCAGCTTCACGTGGCCTAATTTTAGTAGATACAAAATATGAATTTGGGAAAACTCAAGATGGAAAAATTGTTCTGATTGATGAAATCCACACCCCAGATTCTTCCCGTTATTTTTATGCTGAAGGTTATCAAGATCGTCAGGATAATGGAGAAATACAAAAACAATTGTCCAAAGAGTTTGTACGTCAATGGTTAATTAGTAATAATTTTCAAGGCTTGGAAGGACAATCCGTTCCTTTTATGAGTGATGATTATATCACTACTGTAAGTGATCGTTATATTGAACTTTATGAAAATATTACGGGAGAAACTTTTAATAAAGCAGATGTATCAAGCATTCAAGAACGCATTGAAACTAATGTAATTGCGTATTTAAAATAAACGCTGAATTACCTAAAAATTAAAGAGATTTTACAATTTGTAAGGTCTCTTTTTTGTTTCTTACCTTAAGTTACAGTATTGGTCGGGCTATCTTGTATATTATATTTTTTTAAGAATGTATTTAGCCCGGTTTCTTGTGCTTCTTTTTTAAAATCTTTAGGAGTTTTATTAAATTGTTTTTTAAAGCATTTAGAAAAATATTTTGGATCGTTAAATCCAGTCATAAAGGAAGTTTCAGAGATATTATATCCGTATTTGGTCATTAAAATAGCTGCTTTTTTAAGACGAAGTAAACGTACAAAATCAACTAAACTATGTCCAGTTAATGATTGGCACTTTCTATATAAACTGGAATATCCCATATGTAACGAATCAGCTAATTCTTCCATTTTAAAATTAGCATCATCTAATCTTGAATTAATATTAGAAACTAGGGATTCAAGAAAAACTTCATCTTGAGATTTTTCTATCTTCACTTCTGGGTGACTAATAATTTCTTTGCGATATTTGGAAAGAATATGCTCTTTAGATAAAATAATATTTTTAATTTTTAATAAAAGTTCATTGGTGTTAAATGGCTTGTTAATATATTCGATAGCACCAGATTTAAGTCCAGATATTTTTGAGTTTGTTGAGTTTTTAGCCGTGAGTAATATTATCGGAATATGTTTAGTTAAAGGGTCTGTTTGAAGTTTTTTACACATGTCAATACCACTAAGTATAGGCATCATTATATCACTTAAAATAAGATCTGGAAAATTACTTTTAGCATAATGAAATCCTTCTTCGCCATTGTCAGCTAGAAGTATATTATAATCATGACTTAAAAGCTCTTTTATAAATCCCTGTAAATCGTAATTGTCTTCAACTATTAGAACCGTTTTTTTAGAGTGGTCAATTACGTTTTCTTCAGTTTGTGTTTGGTTTTTAATTTGAATAATCTTAGTTGGTTCCAAATACTCACTTGTCATAATTCTTTCGGATTCAGTATATGCATCTTCTGAAATAGGTAGGACAATTGTAAAATTTGTCCCTTCAATAGGGGTTGAGCTTACCTTAATGTTGCCGCGATGTAAATCGATTAAATCTTTTGTAAGCGCTAAACCAATCCCAGTTCCCTTATTTTTTTTACCCATATTGGATTGATAAAACAATTCAAAAATACTATTCAATTCTGCCTCTGGAATTCCTGGACCTGAGTCTATAACCGATAATTTTATTGCCTTTTTAGAATCGATAGGAATAACAGTTAATTGAATATTACCTTCTTTTGGTGTAAACTTAAATGCATTGGAAAGAAGGTTGTATATTGTATGTTCTATTTTTTCTCTATCATACCAAACTTCCGATAAATTTTTAGGACAGTTTATAGCAAAATCAATTTGCTTTTTTCGTGCAAGCTCTTTAAACGATAGACTAATATTTTCAATGTCTTTGTATAAATTATTTTTTGTTATTGATAATCTTAATCGATCTAATTCTTTATTTCTTACTAAAGTGAGTTCACGTGCAATTTTAGACAACCTTTTTGTATTGTAGGAAATAATATTTAGACGTTGCTTTAATAGTAAATTTCCATTCTCTTCAGACCGTTTCAACATATCTTCAATTGGTCCAAGAATGAGGGTGATAGGTGTTTGAATTTCATGAGACATTTTTGCAAAGAAATTCATCTTTAATTCATGCAATTCATTTTCTTTCTTATGACTAATCTTTTCAAAAAACAGTTTTTTTCTTAAAAGATACCAGCGTCTTAAACCATAAGCGATTAACCCGATAATTGATAAATAGATGATGTAGGCAATTGGTGTATTCCAAATAGGCTGTTCAATAGTAATTGTAATTTGTTTTATAGGAATATCCCATAAGCCTTTTTTTGTACCAGCCTTCACTTCAAAAGTATAAGTGTTGGAAGGAATATTGGTATAAGTGGCAATGCGTTCTGATCCACTGGCAACCCAGTCATCATTAAATCCTTTCAGTCGATATGCATAATAGTATTTTGGGCTTAGAATATTATCGATTGCAGAAAAACTAAATGAAAATGATGACTGACCATATTTTAATTGTAACGCATCCACATTAAAAATACCAGAGGTTATTTGGGTTGGTATGATAGAGGCTGCAGATTGATTTAGGATTTCTATATTGTTAATATTCAGGGTGGCATACGAGGCTTTTTTTATGAGGTCTTTAGGGTTAAAATAATTGAACCCTTTTACGCCTCCAAAGTATAATAAACCATTTTCGTCTTTAAATGCACTCCTTGACAAAAACATATTATCCTGAAGACCATCCGTCGTATAATACGTTTTTAGTTTCGAATTTTTAAGGTTTAAATGATAAAGACCATTAAAAGAACTCATCCATAAATTATCACTGTCCTCCCTAATAACAGAAGCAAAGTGTAACCCGTTGATAGATTTTATGGTTTCTAGATTATCATATGTCTTAGTATCAGTATGAAATTTTAAAAGTGAACCAGATCCATATAATAACCATAGTTCTCCCAAATCGCCTAGTGACATGGATCTCACTGCTTGGATTTCATTGGTATTATTTTTGTCTTTAAAAGAATAGTTGGTGAAGTTAGACAGTTCTAAATCACTATTGTTTTCATTAAATTGAAATAAACCACCATTATATATTCCTAACCAAATTACACCGTGATGATCTTCTATAATGCTTTCTAAAATAGAACCTTTAAGACCATTATGATTATTTTTAAATGAAGCCAAAAGTTTTAAATCTGGGGCATAAACATTTATTGAAATATTGGATCCTGCCCAGATGCGTCCCTTTGAATCTTTAAACACCGTTCTTACATCGGTTGCTTCTTGATTTCTGGCATTATAAATAGTTATTTTTTTGAACGTATCAAGTTGTTTATTATAATGCCAGAGTCCGTTTTTATAGGTGCCAAACCAAATATTAGATGCATCATCTTCGGTAATGGACTGCACATAGAATCCCTTATTAAAATCGATGTTATTAAAATATTGTGTTTCGTTGGTGTTACCTTCTAAATTGAAATTTATTTTTGTTAACCCTCTTCCGTCTGTACCTACCCATAAGTCTCCATTTGAACTTTTGAGGAGACTTAATATTCTTAATGGTGTATTGTTTTCAGAACCCTCATGATAGTTAATTTTATTGTCGGAACTAGGAAGTACATTTATATTACCATAATTAGTAGAAATCCATATGTTCTTATGTTTGTCTTCACTAATATTTAAGATAGTGTTACTGCTAAGAGAAAAATTATTAGCGTCTTGATGGGTGTAAACTTCAATATGGCCATTATCAGTATTGATTTTGTATAAGCCTCCACCATCTGTTCCTCCCCATATGTAGCCTTCGTTGTCACAAAACAAGGTGACAAACATTTCTTTATTGATATTATACTTATTCTTTTTAAAAAAAGAGTCTTGAATAAAATGTTTACTTGAGATATCATAAACAAAAAGTCCATAGGTTTCAGTGCCCACCCATAGTCTATTATTCTTATCAGTACTTAAAATTACATATCCTGGAAAGTCGGTAAAATCGCCCACCAATTCGGTAAGCTGCTTTGATTTGAGATCGTAATTAAAAATTTTACCAGCTTGAGTACTGATGAATAGCTTTTGAGGGCTTCCTATTTCAATATCATGTATATTATTGAGTAGCGTGTTCTCATAAAAAAGAGTTGCAATATGAGTTGTTTTAGAATCGGTATACCGATAAATATTGCCGTTTTTTGAAGCAAACCAAACACAGTCTGACTTGGCAACGATAGCACTTATTGCATCATCATTGAGTAATGATGCGTTAATGTCAATAAACTGTCCGAGTTTTGCATCGTATTTTGTAATTAATCCAAAATCAGATGTAATCCAGATATTGTTATCAGCATCTGTAAAAATATCTTTTATGACATCATTTTTCTTAATATTCGGAAAAATAGTTTTGCCCTTAATTAAGGAATAATTATAGCCATCATATAACATTACACGATTCCCAGTAACCATCCAAATATTTCCTAATGGTCCTTGCGTTGTTTTAAGAACATTAACAAAAACATTATCCAGCATGGGAGAAATATGCCTGAAGTTTGTGTGATTCTGACTATGCAAAAAAGAGAAACTCCATAAAAAGTAAGCTAGGAAAAAGTAAGGCTTAAATTTTAGCATTATTCATGTTTTAGTTACAGAAAAATCATTTTCAAAAAGGGTATTTACATTACCAATAATCTCAATTTGATGCGATTTATATTCTGTTGTAAAGATATCAATAAAATTTATTAGATGGCCTTATAAAAATTTCAAGAAAAGCTTTTAAAGGTGTCAAATTCGTCAAAATAGGGGACATATCATGCAGAACGATTGTAAAACTTAAATCTAACTCCTAAACGCTTAAAATGTCGACATGACTATTAGATGTATCTAGCATATTTGGGTCTTTACAATTATATAACATTGAAATAACTTTCTATTAAAATATGAATTCAAGACGAAACTTTGTTAAAAAAACAGCCCTTGCTGGTGCGGGAGTATCATTAATTCCCAATCTATCATTTGGAGCCTTAACCAGCACAAATCAGCAAAAGCTTAAACTTGCTATTATTGGTGTTGGACTAAGAGGTACTAATCATTTAAATAATGTCCTTCTTAGAAAGGATGTCGAAGTTACAGCAATATGTGATATTGACCCAAAGCGTATTGAATTAGCATTGGAGAAAATAAAAGATGCTGGATCAAATAAGCCAAAGGTTTTTGGCAATTCTGATTACGATTATAGAAACCTATTAGAATTAAAAGATGTAGATGCAGTTGTTATTTCTACACCTTGGTTATGGCATACAAGAATGGCTGTAGATGCTATGAAGGCTGGTAAATATACAGGATTAGAAGTTTCTGCAGCAAACACAATGGAAGAATGCTGGGATCTGGTAAATACTCATGAGACCACTGGTTCTCATTTAATGCTTTTAGAGAATGTGAATTATCGTCGGGATGTCATGGCGGTATTAAATATGGTAAAGCAAAATGTATTTGGAGAATTAGTGCATTTCAGATGTGGTTATCAACACGATTTGCGCTTTGTGAAATTCAATGATGGCAAATCAGCTTATGGTAAAGGGGTTGAGTTTGGCGAAAAGGGAATTTCTGAATCTAAATGGAGAACACAGCATTCACTCTTAAGGAATGCAGATGTATATCCTACTCATGGTGTTGGACCAATGGCTGCCATGTGTGATGTGAACAGAGGAAATAGATTCATGTCCTTAACCTCGCATGCCACCAAAGGGATTGGCTTGCACAATTATATAGTTGACAATGGAGGAAAGGATCACCCCAATGCAAAATTAAAGTTCAAACAAGGCGATGTAATTACCACTACTATAGAGACAGCAAATGGAGAAACTATAATTGTGACTCACGATTGCAATTTGCCAAGACCATATTCATTAGGCTTTAGAGTACAAGGTGCAAATGGATTATGGGAAGACGACGGAAAACGCATGTATATAGAAGGTCAATCTAATCCTCATCATTGGGATAGTGCGGACGAGTGGTTAAAGAAGTATGATCATCCCTTATGGCAAAAGTATGGTGAATTGGCTACTGGAGCTGGACATGGAGGCATGGACTTCTTTGTAATGAACGCCTTTGTTGAATCTGCTAAAGAGAATATTGCGCCACCAATGGATGCATACGATGCCGCGGCATGGAGTGCTATTACACCACTATCAGAAGCATCTATTGAAAATAATGGAGAACCGCAGGACTTTCCAGATTTCACGAGAGGTACTTGGGTAAAGCGTAAGCCATATAACTGGATTAAGGACACCTATTAATTAAACAATCAATTATAAAACTAAAACTAAAACAATCAATTACTAATTCAAACAAAACCTTATTTTATGAAAAAAATATTTGCTTTTTTAATTTTATTAATCTCGGTTAGTCCGCTTTTTGAAGCACATGCCCAAAATACGGACACTACGATTACGGGAACCGTTATTGATGAAAGTGGAGACCCAATATTGGGTGTAAATATCATTGTTGAAGGCACTAGTGTAGGAGCAACTTCAGACTTTGATGGAAATTATACAATTAAACGCCCTGAAAATGGGACGACTTTAAAGTTCTCATATATTGGATATGGAACACAGTCTATTGCTATTAATGGACGAACAACAATTAATGTGACCATGGTTACTGATGCATCAGGACTTGATGAGATCGTCGTTGTCGCTTATGGTACTCAGAAGAAGGAGGCTATTACTTCATCTGTTGTAAGTGTAAAATCTGATGAATTAAAAGATATTACAACGCCTAATGTATCTTCTATGTTACAAGGTAAAGTTGCTGGAGTACAAATTGCAGCATCTAGTGGTGCTCCTGGGGCAACTCCTAATATTTTAATTAGAGGTGCAGCTTCTTTAGGAGGAAGAGTTACCCCTTTATGGGTTGTTGATGGTGTAATTCAACATGGTGTACCAATATTAAATCCAACGGATGTAGATACAGTGACCTTACTAAAAGACGCTTCGGCAACATCTCTTTATGGTTCTCGTGGTGCCAATGGTGTTATTATTGTAACTACAAAAAGAGGAACTTTCGGTAAATCGGAAGTAAGGATAAGTTCAAAAATTGCCATGAATACGTTTAGCAATGGCAAGTTTGATGTAATGAACTCACAACAACTTTATGATTATCAGACACAATTTTCAAATTCTCAACCTTGGTTTGGTCCTGAATTGCTAGATCGTGATTACGATTGGATTGACGGTGGTACGCAAACAGGAATGGTGAGAGACGTAAATGCAACTTTTACCTCGGGTACTGAGACTTTGAATTTCTATTTAAATGCTGGGTATTATAACGAATCAGGGACTGTTAAAGGTAGTGAGCTGGACAGATATACATTACGTATGAATTTAGATTATCAGATGAATGATCGTTTAAAAATTATGCCTAAACTATCTTATAGTTTTGACGACAGAGGGAAAAATTCACAAGCGCCATTATATCAGTTGTATTTAAACTTGCCTTGGGATCTTCCATTTAATGAAGACGGGACTCCTGTATATGCACAGGAATCTTCAGAATGGTTAGGTAGAGATCAATCGAATTATTTTTATGATCAGCAGTGGAATTATGGTTTGAGTAATGTTTTTAATATGAGCTCTAACTTTGATTTGGAATATAAAATAGCACCAAACTTAGTATTTACTTCAGTTAATAACTTCACTTTATATCGTTCAAAGTCAAAAGGGTATACAGATCCAAGATCTAATTCTGGATTATCAACGGGAGGTTCTATCACTGAAAGTACAGCAAATAGAATGACAAGACTTACAACACAAATGTTGAAGTATTCAAATACTTTTGGAGAACATTCAGTATCGGCATTAGCAGGGTATGAGTATAACGATTATGAATTTGAAAGTTTTGGAGCTACTGGGAATGGCATTATTCCTGGAGGTGAAATTTTAAATGTTGCTAGTGAAACGGGAGCAATTAATGGTTACAAAAATGACTACGCGCTACAATCTTACTTTTTATCTACAGACTACGCCTATAGCAATCGTTATTTTGCAAAGGCTTCTATCAGAAGAGATGGCGCTTCAAATTTTGGTTTAGATAGTCAGTATGGTAACTTTTTCGCTTTAGGTGCTGGATGGAATGTACATAATGAAGAATTTTTCAAAAGCGAAAGTGTTAATGAACTTAAGTTAAGGATGAGTTATGGTTCTGTTGGAAATAGACCATCATCTTTATATCCATATCAAGGAACATATAGAATTAATACACAATATATTGGTGTTCCGGGAGCTATATTAAGTCAATTTCCTAATCCAGATTTAGAATGGGAAAAATCATATGAGACTAATATTGCAATCGATACAAGATTATTCAAAAAAGTAAATGCAACCTTCGAATATTACTCTAAGGATACTTCAGATTTATTATACTTTGTAAGTCTTCCTGATATTACTGCATATAACGGTTATTGGGAAAATTCAGGTGGTGTGAAAAACTCTGGTTTTGAAGCAGCTATTTCTGCTGATATCATTACAACTGATGATTTTAACTGGAACTTAGGTTTTAATATTGGAATTAATAAAAATCAGGTTACAGAGCTTTATGAAGACGCAGATGAAATCCCTCGTGGGTCTAAACTATTTAAAATTGGCGAAGATTCAAACACATGGTACATTAGAAAATGGTTGGGTGTAAACCCTGACGATGGGAAGCCACTTTGGGAAGTTGTAGATGGCGATACTGGAGAACGTACTGAAACCAGTAACTGGAATGAAGCAACACTTCAAGCTGTTGGAACTTCATCACCAGATTTTATTGGTGGATTTAACACAGCTCTGACATACAAAGACTTTTCATTATCAGCTAACTTTAGTTTCTCACAAGGAGGTACACTTTATAACGGTTCGAGAGAATTATTTGATTCTGACGGATTCTATTCAACCTTCAATCAACAAGTACTAGCAGATGGATGGTCACGATGGGAAAACCCAGGAGACGTTGCAACACATCCTCAAGCTATTGAAGGTGGTAATAATAATTCAAATAAAAGATCATCACGTTATTTAGAAGATGCAAGTTATTTAAGAATGACAAATATTAGCTTGTCTTACAACTTGCCATCTCGTTTGTTATCTAAAATTGGTTTAGAACAGGTGAATGTATATGTCTCAGGAGATAATTTGTTAACCATTACAGATTATACAGGAGTAGATCCAAGCGTTGGAGGATTATCTGGTAGTGCCAGTTTAAGTTATCCAATTCCAAAAAGAGTAGCATTTGGAGTAAACGTATCATTTTAATAAAAGTATATAGAAATATTGGCTGATACTAACGTGGTTGCTTCTATAGGATGAATCATGAAGGGTTGTGAGACAATAAAAACAATAAACAAAAACACATGAAAAAAATAATATTAATACTACTAGTAATTTCATTTGTATTCCAGTCTTGTTCTTTAGACAGGAATCCTTATGATCAAATTTCTGTTGAAGAGCTCTTGGAAGATCCGGGATCTATTGCAACAGCTACAACAGGTAATTATGCCTTGTTAAAAGGAAATGTAGGCTATGATGGTTGGGTAGATGATTTACATAGAATTTCCGAATATTCGGGAGATAACGTAACCCTTAGTGGTGGTACATCCGATCATTTATTTTTCTTATATAACTATCAGGCAATTACAACCAATTCTAGAGTTGCCAGATTTTGGAGAAACTCTTATAAAGTAGTTGTAGGAACTAACGTAATGATAGAAGAAATTGTTGAAGGAGAATCTGATGAAACAAATCAATTATTAGGTGAAAACTATTACTTAAGAGCTTTAGTATATTTTCAAATGGGTAATGTATTTGGAAGACCTTACAGTCAAGGAACTTCAAATTTATCAGTGCCATTAAAACTAACATCAGATACTGAAGACAGACCAGATAGAAACTCAGTTCAAGAGGTTTACGACCAAGTTATAAGCGATTTATTAAAGGCTGAGTCTTTAATGACTATTAACAAAGGTGCATCATTTGCATCTAAGGAATCAGCTCAAGCTTTATTGTCACGTGTGTATTTATACATGGATGATCATGCTAAATCTGAAGAATTTGCAAATAAAGTAATCGGTTCAGGCCACTATAATTTATTGCCTAATGGTCAGTTTAAAGAAATGAATACGCTTAGACCAGATCAAAATGATGAGGCAATTTTTGCGGTGACTTTAAGTAGTGATTCCGACCTTTTAGGTCAGTGGGATGATTGGTTTACTATTGGATCTTTTTATGCTTCAGTTGAAGGCAGTGGTTGGGGAGAAATGTATGCTTCTAAAACATATCTTGATTTAATCAACAAGAATCCAGAAGATGCTAGAAATTCCTTTATAGAACCACAGTATCAACTTGATGGAAGCGGTAATAAGATTCCTGCTGTATATTGGGTAAATGAAGATCTTAAATATGAGTTTAGAAATACAACTGAAAGTGGTGGTGTAACTACTTTTGATGATGGCGGAAATACCTATACTGTAGAATCTGAAGTTGTTGGAGGAGAAACTATCTATTATTTTAATGGATCTAATGGAAGACAAGATGTTACTAATGATTACGATCTTAAGAAGCGTAATGGACATCCTAAATTCTTTATTCTAAAAGCTTCATTACAAGAAAATGATGTACATATGTGGTCTCCAACAGTATCTCGTTTAGCCGAAATGTATTTAAACAGAGCAGAATCTTTTGCTAAAAGAGGAATGGATCAAGATGCTTTAGATAACATTAACGTACTTAGGGATAGAGCGGGAATTCCTAATTATTATTTAGGCAGTATTCCTGCAGGAATGACCATTCTAGATATTGTTTTAGAAGAGCGTAGGCTAGAGTTGGCATATGAAGGCCATAGAAAGTTTGATGTATTTAGAAATGGGCGTATTATGAATAGACGTTATCCAGGCACACATTTAAATGGCTCTAATGCCTATTTAGAAATACCATCTAATCACCCGCGTGTAGTGGAGTTTATTCCAGAAGATCAAATTATATTACAACCATCATTAATTCAAAATGATTAACCCAATGTATTCACAGTTTTTCATGATAGAAAGACTATGAGTACTCTGGGTGAAAATATAAGCCCTTTCGAGGGCTTATATTTTTTTAACCTAATAGATTCAAAAATATGCGGCTTTTAATATGTAAATTTTGTACAGCCTTTTTGTTATTTGGAATAGTATTTTCTTGTCAGAAATCAATAGAAAAGTTGCCTTCTGAAAAATTATTTACAAAAATCCCTACTGATATTTCAGGAGTTACTTTTGAGAATAAAATTTTAGAATCTGAACAGTTGCACTACTACAAGTACTTATATATTTATATTGGTGGAGGTGTGGCTGCAGCCGATTTTAATAACGACGGCTTAGAAGACCTTTTCTTCACATCCAATGTGTATCATAATAAGCTGTTTTTAAACAAAGGAAACTTTGAGTTTGAGGATATTACCCTAAAAGCAGGAATTAAAAAGAGAGCCGGTTTTGATGTTGGCGTATCAGTTGCTGATGTGAATAATGATGGTTTTTTAGATATCTACATCAACAGAGCAGGCTGGTATAACGGCGAAGAGAAGCTTGCTAATATGCTTTATATCAACAATGGGGATCTTACCTTTACAGAACAAGCTGAAGCCTATGGAATAGCCGATGTGAATCGTTCAATAGCCTCTACTTTTTTTGATTATGATAAAGATGGTGATTTAGATTTATACATCGCCAATGCACCTTCAGGATTTGGGCTGTCTGGTAATATATTGGACTTGAATAAAGTACAAATTAGTAAAGAAACGGCTAGCTTTAAGAGTAGTGACAAATTATATAACAATGATGGAAATGGTCATTTTACTGATGTTTCTATAAAAGCAGGGATTCTGCCAGACTTAGGTTTTGGTCTAAATGCACAAGTTGGAGATCTTAATAATGATGGCTGGTTGGATATTTATGTGTCTAACGATTTTATTGGGCCTGATTTTGCATATATAAATAACCAAGACGGAACCTTTACAGATGGTAGAAACGAGTTATTTAAGCACATCTCATATTATAGTATGGGTAGTGATATTGCAGATATTAATAATGATGGACTTTCAGATTTGATGGTCTTAGACATGAGTCCAGAAGATTATATTCGCTCAAAAACGACCATGTCAATGATGTCTAATGAGCGATTCAATGAAATGGTTGAAAAAAATCACCATTATCAATACATGCATAATACCATGCAGTTAAATAATGGAAATGGAACGTTTAGTGAAATTGCTAATATGGCTGGTATTTCCAAAACAGATTGGAGTTGGTCAACACTTTTTGCTGATTTTGACTTGGATGGATTTAATGATATTTATATTACCAATGGGATCTATCGTGATGTAGTTGACCGTGATATTAACAATAAAATCAATGATTACATAAAAGCAAATAAGGCCGATTTAAAAGAGCAAAACTTTTATGAGTTTACGCAAATGTTACCCCAACAGAAGTTAACCAATTACCTGTTTAAAAATGATGGTAATTTGGGTTTTGAAAACCAAACAGAACAATGGGCTGATGAAGATCCCAGTTTTTCAAACGGTGCAATATATGTCGATTTAGACAACGATGGCGATTTGGATATTGTTGTGAATAATTTGGATGAGAACGCAACGCTTTTAAGAAATAACTCCAGAGCTATTAGTCCTAATAATTATATTCAGCTGAACCTAAATGGCGTATCTAAAAATAAGAAGGCTGTAGGATCAAAAGTGAAATTGTACCTGGAAGATAATAAAGTTCAAGTAAGAGAGCTTATTAATGCTAGAGGCTATCTCTCTTCAGTTTCAAATAAATTACATTTCGGATTGGGTGAAGCAACTATTATACCTAAAATTGAAATAATATGGTCAGATGGAAACCTACAAACCATCACTAATGTTGATGTCAACCAACTTTTAAATATTGATTATGTTTTAAATAACAATTCGGATAAACAAAAAGGCAATTCCAATGCAACGATACTTTCCGAAACTAAATTAGATATTAATCATGTTGACCCAATTTTTAATGATTATGATAAGCAATTATTATTGCCGCATAAACTATCTCAAACCGGACCAGCAATTGCTAAAACAGATTTAAACAATGATGGTCTAGATGATATTTTTATTGGAGGAGCACATAATCAACCTTCGCAACTGCTCCTGGCAACAGATAATAATAGGTTCAAACCTGTTTCTATTTCTGATTTTATTACTGATAAAGCTTTTGAAGACGTTAATGCCTGTTTTTTTGATGCTGATAATGATGGTGACCAAGACTTATATGTTGTTAGTGGAAGTTATGAGTTTGATGAAAATTCACCCTTATTACAGGATAGATTATATATAAACAACGGCAAGGGAAATTTTAGTCGTTCAAAATCAAAGCTTCCTTTAATAAATTCGGCAGGATCTGTTGTGACAGCATCGGATTATGATGGAGATGGAGACCTTGATCTTTTTGTAGGTAGCCGAGTAATTCCAGGCAAATACCCTTATGCTCCAGTGAGTTACTTGCTGATTAATGACAATGCTAATTTTTCTATTAAAACCAAAGAACTTGCACCAGAGCTTGAAAATATAGGAATGGTAACAAGCGCACAATGGACAGATATTGATCAAGATAATGATATAGATCTCATAGTTACAGGTGAATGGATGGGTATTGAAGTCTTTGTGAATAACAACGGCAACTTAACTAAAGATGAGGTCTATAAAGATCTTGCTTTATATAAAGGTTGGTGGAATAACATTGTGGTAGAAGATATCGATGGTGATGGAGACAAAGATATAATAGCTGGAAATTTGGGGTTAAATTATAAATTCCATGCCTCTGTTGATCAACCTTTTCATGTGTATACAAATGATTTTGATAGTAATGGTACTGAGGACATTATGTTGGCTAAGTATTATAAAACTAAGCAGGTTCCAGTTAGAGGAAAGTCCTGTACGGCGCAACAAATTCCATCTCTTAAGGAAAAGTTTAAGAAGTTTGCTGATTTTGCAAATTCTGATATTCAAGGCATTTTGGGAGAAACAATTGATTCATCATTACACTACGAAGCGACTGAATTTAAATCAGGTGTTTTTATAAATGAAGGCCATTCAGGCTTTGTGTTTAGAGATTTCCCTAAGGAGGCACAACTGGCCCCAATCAATAGTATTATATATAAAGATTTTGACGGAGATAAAATAAAAGATCTTCTTATGGCAGGTAATAATTACATGTCGGAAGTAGAAACCACTAGGGCCGATGCGGGTAAAGGCGTTTTCTTGAAAGGGCAAACTAAAGGCAAATTTGAGTATGTAGAAAATACTAAAACTGGATTTTATGCAACCAAAGATGTTAGAGCAATGGCTACATTAAAATCTAAATCAGGAAATAATGTTATCGTGATTAATAACCAGGGCAATAGCCAACTGTTTATTTTGAATAGGTAAAAAGAAGATTATTAATTGGCAAAAAAGAATAATCTAAAGACAAAAAAAACTTTAATATCAATGATTTGATAATTATTATACAGATGAAAAAACACATTTCCCAACCAACAACTAAACTTATGTTTATTATATATACCCTTTTAATAGTTTTTAATTTATCATGCTCTTCAGATGCTGTAAAAACAGAACCTGATTCTGAAACAGATCCAATTACAACAGAACTAGACCTTTCTACCAAAATCCCACCAGGAGGAAATAGTTGGGTTGTCAATGATTTTACACAAAATGAATCAATTATTAGTGATAATGGTTTACATAATTGGGCAGACTTAAACTCGGTAATTCGCACCTATTTTAAAACGAGTGCCTCTGGTAATCTTCATGTAGGATTAAATATTAAAGTGCCTTCTGGAATATCTAAAATTAAAGTCACTGTAGGCAATGAAACCAAGAATATTGAAGTGAGCAATACCAATTATGCTGATATAGAAGTAGGAATGTTTAATATTCAAAATCCAGGATATCATTATATTGAAATTCAGGGGCTTGAAAAGGATTCAAATTATATTGCCGATGTTAACAATGTTCTTATTGGTGGGCCAGCGACTTCTAGTGGGATTACATTTGTAGCCGATGCGTTTTATTGGGGAAGAAGAGGCCCTTCAGTACATTTGGCTTATGATGTTCCTGAAGACAAAGATGTACAATGGTTTTATAATGAAATAACGGTTCCAGAAGGTCAGGATGTTATTGGATCGTATTTTATGGCCAATGGTTTTGGACAAGGCTATTTTGGAATGCAAGTTAATTCTGAAACTGAAAGACGCGTGCTTTTCTCAGTTTGGAGTCCATATGATACTCAAAACCCTAATGATATCCCCGAAGATTATAGAATCATTCTCTTAGGAAATGGGACAGGAGTAACCATTGGAGAATTTGGAAACGAAGGCTCAGGAGGACAGAGTTATAAAGTATTTGATTGGGAGCCAGGTAACACCTATAAGTTTTTATTAAAAGGAGAACCTTCAGTAAATAATTCAACCGATTATACAGCCTATTTTTACGCCCCGGAAACTGGTGAATGGCAATTAATAGCGAGTTTTAGACGACCACACACTTCTACATATTTAACCAATATGCATTCGTTTTTAGAAAATTTTAATACTGAAACGGGTTTCTTATCACGTCAAGGAGAATATACTAACCAATGGGTTTATGATACACAAGGCGAATGGCAAGAACTTACAAGTGCAAAATTTACAGCAGATGCTACTGCTAGAAGTGGTGCAAGATTGGATTATGCAGGAGGCGCAATTGGAAATAAATTTTTCATGAAAAATTGTGGCTTTTTTAGTGAAAACACAACAATTGATAGCCATCACTCTAGAACAGCAAATGGCAACGCTCCAGTAATAGATTTTTCTGAATTAGAAATACCTGATCTTCCAGAAGACACTATTATTCTTGATAAAACAGGGTGGTCTGTTATCGATTTTAGTTCTGAGGCTACTGCTGGAGAAGGATCTAATGGTTTAGCGTCATTGGTTATTGATAACAATAACACAACATATTGGCATTCTTGCTGGTCGGAATGTGATCAAAGTTATAATTACCCTCATCATTTAACTATTGATATGACTCAGGAGCAAATCGTAAAAGGATTTGAGTTTATTCAGAGAAATGGTTCAAGAAAAGTAAAAGATATTGAAATACAAGTAAGTTTAAATGATGTCAGCTGGGAAAGTTTAGGTGATTTTGTACTCACAGATACAGCGGGTAAGCAGAATATTGATCTTGCCCTGGATAAATCATTTCGATATTTTAAAATAATAGCAAAATCCGCTCATGATGGTCAGCAATTTGCGGCTTTTGCTGAGATAAGTCCCTTTTAATTTATTAAAAAAGAGACGAGATATTAAAAACCTTAAATTGTCTACTATAATGCATAATTAATACCCCTTATAGAAACATTGATATGATATTTTTGTACTAGTTTTTTATAGTCATACCTTTTTGATTAGTTCACAAACAAGCGAAAATCTTAAGTTTTCGCTTGTTTTCTTAAAATGATTTATCTCTTTAATTAGCCTTAAAACAGGAACAAATGAAAGTTGAAATTGCGTATAAAAGTTGGGAGGTATTTTGTGAATCTGGCAAATTAGATGTCTTGAATTTGGGAAAAGGACATAATTTAAGCCATAGTATTTTTAACGACTCTTCAATTTTACTTGCAGATGATATAGCAGGACTAATTAAACAAAAACAGAACAAAAATCAGACCTGTTTGTTGGGTTTGAATACAAGATTTAATACAATTAAAGTGTATGAAGAACTTGTAAGAATGCACAAAGAAGAAGGATTGAGTTTTGATAATGTTGAAGCTTTTATTCTCGAAGAATATTTTCCAATAGATAAACTAGGAATTCAGAGCAGTCATTCCCTTATATATCAACACTTGTTTGATCATGTAGATATGCATCCTGAAAAAGTTCACTTTCTCGATTGTAAAGAATATGAATTAAAAATTAAGCCAAAGGGTGGTTTAGATTTCCATGTCCCCGAACCTGA
>Ga0209395_1002135_pt1 | contig 26560 bp, 22 predicted proteins | sample GOMGulsemesocosm_3_FD_184635 | JGI IMG/M metagenome (GOLD analysis project Ga0209395, IMG submission 184635) | Methane-oxidizing microbial communities from mesocosms in the Gulf of Mexico - GOM9D Gulf of Mexico (SPAdes) (version 2) | ecosystem: Environmental > Aquatic > Marine > Cold seeps... | reverse complement strand
ATAGCCGTGTGAAGGTCGTTAGCCCTAATGATGGTCAATCATTTGCTTCAATAAGTCACGCAGAACCCGATGTGATCAAACAGGTCATTAGCAGTGCTAAAACCGAATTTTATCATTGGCGTAGTGTGCCTGCTCCACAGCGTGGTGAATTAGTACGACTGTTTGCCGAAAAAGCGCGTGCAGCAAAGCATCAATTAGCCACCATGATTAGCCTTGAATCGGGTAAGCCATTTCAAGAAAGCCTAGGGGAAGTGCAAGAACTGATTGATGTGTGTGATTTCGCTGTTGGTCTATCGCGACAGCTTTATGGATTAACCATTGCGACCGAAAGACCTAATCATAGAATGATGGAGCAATGGCATCCTATTGGCCCTGTTGTGATCATTACTGCGTTTAATTTTCCCATGGCGGTATGGGCTTGGAATGCCACATTGAGTTTGATTTGTGGTAATAGCATTATTTGGAAACCATCAAGTCAAACGCCACTCAGCGCATTGGCTTGTCATCAATTATTATTGTCAGCCATTAAACAATTTGGGGGGAACAAGGAACTTAGCAGTATCGTGTTCGGTGAGAAAACTCAGGTTGAACAATTGGTCGATCATAAGGATGTTGCCTTGGTATCAGCGACAGGGTCATGTGCCATGGGGCGAGCGGTTAATTGCCGTGTCGCTGCGAGAATGGGGCGTACGCTACTAGAGCTTGGCGGTAATAATGCCATGATTGTGTGTCCTAGTGCCGATCTTGAGTTAGCTATTCGGGCAATCACGTTTTCAGCATTGGGTACGAGCGGCCAGCGCTGTACAACGTTGCGTAGGTTGATTGTGCATAGCAGCCTTAAACATCAAGTACTAACCAAGCTTGAAGCTATTTATAACACAGTGAGTATTGGCGACCCCTTTGATGAACAAAATTTAATGGGGCCCTTGATTAATCAGCAAGCCATTGATGTGATGAAAGCGAGTATAAGTACAGCCATTGAGCAAGGGGGGATACTCGTTACAGGTGGTTATGAACGACCTCATGTAATGAATAAAGATAAAAAAGAATGTGGTTTTTATATTACGCCTGCCATTATTGATATTGAATCGACAGCTGAAATTGTTCAGCAAGAAACCTTTGCGCCCTTACTTTATGTGCACAGTTATGATTCACTTGAGCAAGCCATTGTAATACAAAACAGTGTATGTCAGGGCTTATCGTCCGCTATTTTCACTAAAGACATAGCTGAAGCCGAGATTTTTATGAGTGTAAGGGGTTCTGATTGTGGGCTTGTCAATGTCAATATAGGTACGTCCGGTGCGGAAATCGGTGGTGCGTTTGGCGGCGAAAAAGACACGGGTGGTGGTAGAGAAAGTGGTTCCGATGCATGGAGGAGTTACATGCGCCGCACTACAAATACCATTAATTACGGTAGTGAGTTACCCTTGGCACAAGGCATTAGTTTCGATATGCCAAAAGGTGATTAGGCAATGCATTATACTAGACTAATCATTTTTTGTTTGCTCCTTGTTATAAATATATTCTATTTTCATTGACTAAAGAACCAAGTAATACAGGCAGTATTGAACAATTACATGATGGAAAATCGGTAACATACATCGCACTAGAATTAGGATATAGCACCCCGAGTGCTTTTATCGCAGCCTTTCGTAATATAATGGGTAAATCACCATTAGAATATATTACGGTTTAAGGTTTTACATGTTTTTAAATGCTGAGAATTCATTATTTTATGCGTTTATATATCAGATTAAATACGTAAATCCAAAGTGTGTTAAGTTATTGTTTTTACATGGTATGCTTGGGGTGGTACGGTTGTTTTATTTAGGCTGTATATAGAATTATATTTCTAATTTTCCAGCTGAAAGTTAAAAAGGGCTATGTATGAAGAACCCCAAAGCAGATGCGTGCTCATATTTGATAACCATGATTATTCAGAAACTTGAAGAGGATAATCAAGGGTTAATAAATAGCCTTATTGAAGGTGTTGAAGCTGACCGTGCTGCACTACCTAAAAGAGTTCAAAGTAGAACTCATGTTGAGGCTATTATTCGAGAAACGTTTAAGATATTAGATCGCGCTAAAGCGGGTGCTGAACATAAAAATGAAAACGATACATAATAGAAAATTTATAGATAGGGATGATGATATTTATCCTTCCGCTTTAATTGCACAAATGAGAATTATTCTTATAATAGATTATCTAAATTCTCTTATTCTCCTCGGTCATTTGCCAAAGGTATTGTGCGTACGATGCAAAAAGAAAACCAAAAACAAGTTAACCGTTTTACTCGCATCGGAAAGTTGTTGGATTTTATCAATGAAAACATAGACCAACCGTTATCAGTTGAGCTACTAGCGGATAAAAGTTGCTGGTCGCGTTGGCAATTACAGCGTGTATTTCATCTTGAAACGGGACTGAATCTTGCACAGTATGTGCGAGAGCTGAAGCTGAGTTTAGCGGCTGAGCAATTATTAGGCAGTAAAACTCGGATTGTTGATATCGCGTTGGCGTTAGGTTTTAGCTCTGAAGTTAGCTTTAGTCGTACGTTTAAAAATATGTTTTCGTATTCACCAATGGCGTATCGACGACGTGGTAAACGCCTTGGCTTGCGCACACCAATTAAACTCTGTTCAAGGGTATTAGATAGCTTTGATTTAGAGGCTCGATTATTACAAATTCGTATTGAAACCCGCCCAGAATTTACGCTTCACTGCAGATCTGGCATTATTTCAGGATTGTTTTCATTAACACCTAATTACCAACAGCAAGTCCCGCTAATTTGGTCTGAATTTGTTGAAAACTTGCCTGAAGCTGAAATGTTGTCCGTATTGAATGAAAGCTCATCACTGGCTGCGGATATAGAGTTGATTGGTGTTATCGGAGTGATTAAAGCCAATGATGATATAGATGCGATCCCTTATTGGGCGGGCAGTACCGCGGGTGCTTTACTCGGCAACACGTCACTAGATACTATAGATGTACCTGCACAAGAGTATGCCGTTATTCCATTTACAGGTCCGATTAAACAATTAGAACAAGTACTTGCTTGGTTATTTTCACATTGGATACCGGATTCAAATTATGACAGTGTTGATGGTTATGAATTGGAAGTCTATCCGGTAAATTATGACCCTGAAGATTCATCTTCTTATATGGAATACTGGCTACCAATCGAACCTCGTAGCTAAAATAATTTGAACTTTTTGATTATTGCACCAAATTGTTAATTTTTTCTCTAAATCTCTCTATACAATACAAACGATAATAATTATCATTTGCATAAATTGAAGTTTGGAGACCGAATGAAGCACCAACCTGCCCGTATATTATCCCCTGTGGCGTTTGCCATTATTTGCGCGTTATCGAGTTCAGCTTTTGCCGAGCAGTCAAGTCGCGATAATACTGAAGAGCAAATGACTGTCTTTGGTAAAGCTTATCGAAATACAGCGACAAAAACAGCCCTGGCGCCTATGGACACACCTCAAGCAATCTCTGATGTTGATAGAGATACGTTAGACTTACGCGGAGTTAAGTCGGTAGCGGAAGCACTGCGTTACGTACCCGCAGTGAATACTGAGCTAAGGGGGGGCGCGGTTTCTCGATTAGATTTATTTAATATTCGTGGTTTTATTAACTATCAGAATTTTTATGATGGTTTGCCGCTGATGTTTAATGGCTGGAATTTACAGCCACAAATTGATTCAATTGCACTTGAACAAGTCGAAGTATTTAAGGGACCAACCTCTGTTTTGTATGGCAATATCCCACCGGGCGGTATGGTCAATCTCATTGCTAAATCGCCACAACAAGAACAAAGTACGGATGTGACAGTGGCAGGGGGAGATTTTAATCGTAAAGAACTCTCTATTGATTCAACAGGCCAGATTGCCGATACAAATTTATCTTATCGTGTTGTTGGTATGGTGCGTAAGAAAGATGGTCAAGCAGATACCTCTGAAGAAGAGCGTTATGTATTGGCGCCATCTTTAGATTGGCAGGTCTCTGATAAGACGCTCGTTAATTTTAATGTTTATTACCAAAATGATCCATCAGCAGGTATTTACACGTCAGTACCTGGGGCGGGGAGTGTGTTATCAAATCCTAACGGGCAGCTTGATTCGAGTACTTTCACAGGTGATGAAAATTGGAATACCTATGAGCGTGAAGTATTGATGCTGGGCTATAAAATTAACCATGAGTTTAATAATAGCTGGGCCTTCTTGATGAATGCGCGTTACATGGATGCGGATGCTTACCAAGAAAATACCTATAACGGTGCGCTGCAGAGCGATATGCGTACCGTTGGCCGTAATGCGTATCTTACGGATGAGAAATCACAAAGCTTTGTTATCGACAATCAAATTTCAGGTCGTTTCAATACCGGCGTACTCGAACATAACGTGCTATTAGGGTTTGATTATCAGCAACTTGATTCGCGTATTATTTATAAAGATGCCAGTGCGCCATCGATTGATGTGTTTAACCCTAATCATCAACAAATTGACGGTAGCTCGCTTAATTTCACCTACACCACAGATTTTGATCTAGAAAGTAATCAAGTCGGACTTTATCTACAAGATCAGCTGGTATTAGGTAATTTGGTTGTCATTGCTGGTGGTCGTTATGATGAATATGAACAAACATCAACAGACCATGCTTCAGGGGTTGATACTGCAGCAGCCATTAAACAAGATAACTTTGCTTTCCGTTTAGGTGGTTTATATAGCTTTGATAATGGCTTAGCACCTTATGTTAGCTATGCGCAGAGCTTTGAGCCTGTAGTGGGAAAAGATCGCCATGGGAATGTGTTTGTACCATCGACGGGTGAGCAGTGGGAAGCGGGTCTGAAGTATGAATCTGCAGATATGAGTAAAAAGTTTGTTGTTTCACTGTTTAACATTACCAAGCAGAATGATTTAACGCGTGATCCGACAGGCACAGCATACGATAAAGTTCAAACGGGTGAAACTCAGTCTAGAGGTGTCGAGGTTGAAGCGAATACAATGCTAACCGACAATATGGATCTTGCGGTGAGTTATACCTATATGGACATGAAAGTGACTGAGGATAATACTGGGTTGGAAGGTAAAACGCCGATTTGGGTACCAAAACATGCAGCTAATGTGTGGTTAAATTATTATCTTTATAACGGAATGGCTGCTGGTACGACTATCGGTACGGGTATCCGTTATGTGGGTGAAACACAGATTGATGCACTGAATAGAGATCAAGTACCTGATTACACATTAGTTGATCTGTCAGTTTCTTATGACCTGTCTTATTTAAGCGACAGTTTAGATGGTTCAAGTATTTCTGTGGTAGCAAGTAACTTGTTTGGAACTGACTATTATTCTTGTTATGACACGGACAATTGCTGGTTTGGTGCTGAACGTGATATCACAGCTAACGTGAAATTTAACTTTTAATTGTTAATTTTGTTTTCAATAGGGCCAGGTGTCATGCCTGGATAATTTATGCCTCTAGATAAAGATACCGATATGCAGGCTAAGTATTATGCGCAATTTTTTCAAACCGCGTTATCCATCACTCCCTTATTAAATGGGGGATTGGATCAACCTGAAAAAGCGCATTTTAATCCGCAGCAGGATAGTCAGGTTGCGATTAATAAATTGTATCATTATTGGCAGGTGCAACATCCAGAGGCAGGCTCTTCGTATTGGTTAACACGGGGTTGGACTATGTTGATATGGCAACCGCTATACCTCGCGTTTATTGGCGTTTATGCGACCCATGCTGTGCCTAAATTAAGCTTAGTTGGACAGTATCAAGGGGAGAATGGACTTGTCGCTGGATTCACCTTACCAGAATACCGTTTATTTACCGGGGATTTGCGGGAGTTAATCACTTATTCTGGACAAGAACTTAAGTTATTATTTGCTGCGTTACGAGAACAGTTTTCGCAGCAATATCGCTTGCGACCAGGTTTTGTTGCGCATTTATTAGCAGACAGTATTTTAATCAACCTTAGTGCACTACAACAATTACGTACTGACCTCGATGCCTACCAACAGGCAAAACTTTGGTTTGCTGCGCTTGATTTACCGAATAAACACTTGAGTGCGCTTTATAAAGTCCCCAAAGCTGAAACATGGTCAGTTAAACGTATCAGTTGTTGCATGCATTACCGCCGAGATGACGGTGACTTGTGTTCTAACTGCCCAAAGAATAAGTAGGATTTAAATGTTTAAATTGAAAAATGTCATTGTGAACCGTGATGGGCGAGATATCTTAGCTATTGATCACCTGCACATCGATAGTCATGAGTTTACGGTGATCCTCGGTCACAATGGATCTGGCAAGTCGACCTTAGCACAAGTATTAGCAGGTCAGTTAAAACCTGATAGCGGTAAGGTTGAGTTCTTGGAACAAACAATGAGCTCACTATCAACAAAACTATTAGCGCAGAATATTGCGTTTTTACCTCAACGTTTACCCGAAGTCGCAGGGTTAACAGTGAAAGAACTTGTGCGGTTAGGACGTTTTGCTTGGCGAGGTACCTTCGGGCGTTATAACCAACAAGACACGGATATTATCCAAACGGCAATGCAACAAACCGATATTGTTCAATTTTCCGATCATATTGCAGATAGCCTTTCGGGAGGTGAACGCCAAAGAGCGTGGATTGCGATGTTGTTGGCACAGCAATCAAAGGTATTAATCTTGGATGAACCGACATCTGCACTTGATGTTGGCCATCAATATGATTTGCTATCACTACTGCAATCCCTTAATAAAGATACTGGGCAGGGAGTGATCGTTATCCTACATGATATCAATTTAGCACTAAGATTTGCGACGCGTGTGGTTGCTTTAAAACAAGGGAAAGTGAGTTTTTCAGGTGATCACAGTAAGTTGTTAGATAGTGAAAGACTCTCTGCCTTGTATGGTACTGATATTAAATTAATAGCTCATCCGAGCCGAGATGAGAAGGTTGCTGTTGTATGTTAAAGAGAAAAAAAATGACTAAATTTGTTCAATTATTTATCGTATCGGTACTGCTAGTAACACCGTTATTCTCACAGGCCGGAATAACGGTAACAGACAGTCAAGGTAACAAGCAGCTAGCGCAATATGCGCAGCGTATTGTGGTGCTTAATTGGGATCTGGCCGAGCAAATATTAGAACTCGGTGTCACTCCTGTTGGTATGCCTGACATAGCGGGTTATAAGGAATGGGTAAGTAAGCCTGAAGTGCCCGCTGAAGTGCAAGATATTGGTACCCGAGTTGAGCCTAATTATGAAAAGATCGCAGCGCTGAAACCGGATGTTATTATTTTTGCATCACCGCAAGCTGATTTACAAAGTAAATTGGAGCTAATAGCACCCGTATTATTTTATCAAACTTTTAGTGCATCTCATGATAATGCACAAGCAGCAATAGACAATTTTCTCAATTTAGCTGGTGTTGTGAATAGGCAAGAGCTTGCAGAACAAAAGCTTAAAGCAATGGCAGATAAGCTCGGTGATTTAAAGCAACGCTTATTGCTGGCTTACGATGGGGAACTGCCAAAAGTTACGACAATGCGTTTTGCGAGTACAACATCTGTGTTTCTGTATGGCGGTAATTCGATGCCAGAATATGCCTTAAAGCAATTAGGTATAAAACCAGCGCTGGACCTGCCTGTAACCCAATGGGGTATAGTACAAAAACGCATCTCTGACCTTCATACCATTACGGATGGGACTGTGTTGTACTTTGAACCATTTGATAAAAAACAGGCATTATCTCGTTCAAGGTTATGGCAGTCGATGCCTTTTGTTCGGGGTAAGCGTGTTAATAGTGTTGCGACAAGTTGGAGTTATGGTGGGGCAATGTCAATTCAATACATTGCGGAAGGAATCACCGAAAGCTTATTAGCGCTAGCGGCTAAGTCGAATGAAATGTCCGCTAATTAGCGCATTGATTTTGTGATGTTAATCACGAATTTAAATAGAAACTTGTTAGAGCGGGAAGATAAATGTTGAGGTATTTAATGACAGTGCTGGCGTTGATGCTAGCGCTGTTTTTATCGTTGCAGTTACAAACTGAATTAACGATCACTGAGCAGTTAGCATTAATCTGTGGTTTAGAACCACGCGAGTTTGTTGAGGTTGATTTTGTTTACGCTATTTTACCACGTTTGGTTATCGCTATTTTGGTGGGGGCAAGCTTAGGTTTAGTCGGCAGTTTAATGCAACAGTTAACGCAAAACCCACTGTTATCGCCATTAACTTTTGGCACCTCTTCGGGTGCTTGGTTAGCCTTGGTATTGGTGGCGGTATTTTTTCCTGATTTAGGTATTGAAAATAGTAATATTTTTGCCTTATTTGGGGCGTTATTGGCAATGGCGTTAGTGTTACTCATTACTGGACTTAATAACCTTTCAGGCTTGCCCGTTATTCTTGCGGGGATGGCGGTTAATTTATTACTTGGTGCATTGGCGACTGCGGTTATTTTACTTAATGATCAATATGCTAAAAATTTGTTTATTTGGGGCGCAGGTGATCTTGCTCAAAATGGTTGGGATTGGGTGTATTGGTTAATGCCACGTATGCTGGTTGGGTTGATTATTTTAGCGGTAGCACCACGAGTATTAACGTTAATGCGCATTGGTCAGCAAGGTGCGAGCGCTCGAGGTCTTAACATTATGCCGGTATTTTTGCTGTTATTACTAGTAGGTGTATGGCTAATCTCATCTGCAATTACAGCCGTTGGTGTGATCGGTTTTGTTGGATTATTAACGCCTAATATAGCCCGATTTTTAGGTGCAAGAACCGCACGTGATGAACTCTATTATAGTTTGTTATTAGGGGCGCTATTTTTAGTGTTAACGGATAGTTTAGCTGCATGGTTAAGTCAGTTTACACTCGATTTTATACCGAGTGGAACCGCAGCCGCAATGATTGGTGCACCTGCGCTTATTTGGTTTAGTCGAAGTGCCTTAAAGGCACAAGATCAAATGGTATTTCGTTTACCACAAGGTATTAGCCGTTTAAGTAGTCGGGCTTTTATTGCTATTTTAGTTAGTCTGCTGCTCTCTGTGACGTTATCAAGTGTCTTCGTTATGCAAGATAGCGCTTGGACATTCGCATGGCCTGATGCATTTTCTTGGTCGATACGATGGCCGCGTATTTTAACATCTTTAGCTGCGGGGGCAGGGTTAGCGGTTGCAGGTACAATTTTACAACGTTTGATTCATAATCCACTTGCGAGCCCTGATATTTTAGGCATTTCAGCAGGGGCTATTTTTGCGTTAGTATTTGCGAGTATGTTTTGGGGTATTACTATTTTCGAAGCGGGTCCAATGGTTGCATTCGTTGGTGCGATGGGGGCGTTAGTAATTATTTTACTTTTAGGTAAAAAACATAATTATTCACCACCGAAATTAATTCTTACTGGTATTGCGCTAACGGCATTAATTGAAGCCTTTGTACAATTTGCGCTAGCGCGTGGTAATGATGATGTTTATGGTATTTTAGCTTGGTTGGCGGGTTCTAGCTACAGAGTTAGTGCAGATCAAGCTGTGATTCTTGCCGTGAGTGTCATGTTATTATTACTATTAGCGTTCTCACTGTCACGTTGGTTAACACTAATATCTGCTGGAAAAGAAATGGCGTTTTCGCGAGGGTTAAATGGTTCCGTGGCATTTGTATTATTACTCTGTTTGGTCGCGCTATTAGTGGCGTTTGTCACCGCTAATATGGGGCCTGTTGCCTTTATTGGTTTACTTGCACCTCATATGGCAGCTATGTTGGGCGCAAAAAGCGTCAAGCAGCAATTGTTGGTTAGCGCGTTACTAGGGGGATTTTTAGTGCAATTTTCTGATTGGCTTGGTCAGGTTGTGTTATATCCGGCTCAGCTAGCTGCTGGTATTTTGGTTTCTCTTATCGGAGGGAGCTATTTTATTTTCTTATTGATTAAAGGTCGATTAAGTACCTAGGATTATATGTTGAATAACAATTTCTTAGCGTGTAGGTTAGGTATAAACGAACGGCTAGTACGCTAAGGATATTTAATGATAATAAGAAAAGCCAATTTAGATGATGTTAATGAAATTAGTCAGTTAATTGCACTACTTGTCGTTAAATACATTTTACCCACTTGTAGTAAAGAGGGTGGGTTGTTAATTCTTAATTCTATGGCGCCAAATTGTATATCTAACTATTTAGATGCAGGCTATGTTTATCATGTTGCAGAGTTAAATGGCGAACTAATTGGTGTTGTTGGGATGAAAGAAAATACGCATTTGTACCATCTATTTGTTGCAGACTCACAACAAGGGAAGGGGTTATCTAGAACATTATGGGAACTGGCGAGAGACGTATGTTTAGCTAATGGTAACGAAGGCAAGTTTACGGTTAATTCAGCGTTGAATGCTGCTGATGTGTATTTAAAATTTGGATTTGTGCCTGTGAGTGGCGTTCGGGAAAGAGCAGGTATTAAAGATATGCCAATGGAATTGACTTTATATTATTAAAATCTCTAAGTGGGCAATTATATTATGCTTTAGAGTATTGATTTATTTTGTTAACAAGTTAGAGTACTCATTCTATATTTATATCGTGTTTCCGCTTAAGCTAGAATGAGTTGATGTTATGAAAAACAATAACGGATTTACATTAATTGAATTAGTGATAGTGATCATCATTTTAGGTGTTCTAGCCGCGACAGCTATCCCTAAATTTATTCATATGAAGCACGATGCAAGTAGTGCTGTAGTGCAAAGTGTCAGTGCGACGTTGAAAGCGGCAATAGGCTTGGTCAATGTTCGTAAAGAAATTGACGGGTCAGAAACGAGTGTCGATTATAATGGTAATACGGTCACATTAGTGGCTGGTAATCCTAAGCCAGATGCAAGACAGATGCGCTATTTGCTGAATATGGATCTACCGAGTTCAACTTGGACGCCAAGTTGGTTAACTGTACCTTGTGATAACTCTGCATTTTGTATTCTTGGTAATCGCAGTTATACGAATGAGCCGGCTATTGATACGGTTACATCAGGGCATGTTGTTTTCTTTTGGCCAAATGGGTATGTACTTGGAAGTTGCTTTGCCTACTACGCTAATTTAGAAATTGAAGGTTCTCAGCCTATTATTGGTTTTGAAGATTCGGGTTGTTAGGTTATTCTTCCTCGCCCATTGTTCCCATCAAATATCTCCAACTGATCATCATCCCGTGAAGATCGCTCGTTACTGTTATTGTAGTCAGCAAAATATTGCAAGTCAGTAACGATAATCCAGAATTTTTCATTTGTAATGTCCTTGGTCATTTGTCTTTGAATCGTCATTAGTGTGCGGTATTTATACATCCAGCCTAGCTTTGAAGTATTTTTTGAATTATTTCATCGTTTCTGATGTCTGCATTAAGTATTCTATTCATGGAGGTGATTTTGTGCGCTTGATATATGCCTATAATGGATAAGTCGTTGTAAATACTATTTACAAGGCTATTATTGAATAACAGTTTGTGCGACGGTTTACTATATTTTTAACGTTATTTGAAACACGTAAGAGTCTTATTGGAGATATTATATGAAGGGAATTCTAGCAACTACAGTTATTACCAGTTTGCTATTATCTGGCTGCAGTGAGGAACAGGTTGTAATACCTGTTCCAGACTCCCGGCCTGTTAAGTTACAAGCGGTTGATGTCGGTATAAAAGATACATTTCGTACCTTTCCTGGTGTGGTTGAAGCAGACGACAAAGCGGTACTTGCATTCCGTGTTTCAGGTCTTTTATCCTCGGTCGATGCCAACCCCGGCGACAATGTTGTAAAAGGGCAAAAGCTTGCTAGTTTGAACCAAGATGAGTTTTTATTACAAGTCGAACAGGCACAGGCAAATTATGAATTGGCTTCGGTACAGTTTAAACGTGATGCTAAATTGCGTAAAACCAATGTTGTGTCTGAACTAGCATTTGATACTTCTAAGGCTAAGCGTAACCAAGCGCAAGCAGCGTTAAGTAAACAAGAATCCAACCTCGGTTATGCGACTTTGGTAGCCCCTTATGATGGTACCTTATCCTTATCTTTAAAGGAAAATCATGAATATGTAATGGCGAAAGAACCTGTGATGCATATTCAGCGTGCGGGTATTATCAATGTAACATTCCAATTACCTGAACAACTACTTACGCGTTTCAATAATGAATATAGTCGTAATCCTACCGTTATTTTCGATACTATCCCGGGCGAAGCATTTCCTGCTCAATTTAAAGAAATTGATACCGAAGCAAATGCAACAAACTCCAGCTATAAAGTAACCTTGTATATGGATCGTCCTGAAGGCAAAAACATTTTACCTGGGATGGCTGGTTCAGTCCGTATTGCGCTTCCAAAAGGCAGTGTTGGTTCGATTTCACCACAAGCGTTAATGAAAAAGGGGGATTCATATTTTGTATGGCAGGTTGATGATCAAGGTTTTGTGCGTAAGCGTGAAATCGAATTAGATGAAAATAGGCGTGTAACGAAGGGCTTGAATGATGGTGATAACGTTGCGATTTCGGGCGTAAATCAATTGCGCGAAGGTCAGAAAGTGAGACCGTGGGTCAAGGAACGAGGACTGTAACATGAGAAAACTTCCCTCTATTGTTATTGCGCTTAGTGCGATGACAATATTACAAGGTTGTGAAAAACCAATTGTTGAGCCAAGACAAAAAGTACAGTTAGTTAAAGTCGATACCGTGCAATTAGCGGAAGAAATGGCGAAGTTATCGTTTCCTGCAGTGGCTGTTGCGGCGGATAAGTCAAGTTTGTCTTTCCGGTTGCAAGGCGAGGTTACATCTGTTGCTGTTCGTCCGGGAGATCGAGTGACTCAGGGGCAAATACTTGCTCAAATTGATCCGACTTATTACCGTTTAGAAGTTGATGATGCAAAAGCGGAATATGCGATTGCAGATAGCCAATATCGTCGTTCGGCAAAGCTTGTTGATCAAGGTTATATTGCGCCGTCTCAATTTGATGAGCTTAAAGCGCAGCGTCGTATTGCTAAAGCAAGACTGGATATTGCCAAGTTAAATTTGAGTTTTACGGCGTTGAGAGCGCCGTTTTCAGGTGTTATTTCACATGTACCAATTCAGCAGTTTGAAAATGTGCAAGTGGGCCAGCAGGTGATGAATATTCACAGCACAACGACGGTCGATATTCAATTACAAGCACCGGACATTATTTATTCTAAAAGTTCAGCGGTACAAGTTGAAGCCTCTAGACCTGGCGCTAAGATTATTACGGCTGATGGCACAGAGTATGATGCACATTTAAAAGAGTTCACTACAGAACCCGATCCTAAAGTGGGCTCATTTGTCGTAACACTGACGATGCCAATGCCTAAAGATAGATTTATTCTTGATGGGATGGCTGTTGAGGTGCGTGCTGATGCTCAAAAGCTAAATATTTATAAGACCAATGAACCGTTTATTCCGCTCGAAGCGATTTTAAATGAAGATGGCGATGATTTGAATTTAACACAAAAATTCGTTTGGATTGTGAACAGTGATAATACAGTGAGTAAGCGCCAAATTGTGACGGGTAAAGTGGTTAATGATGGTGTTCGTTTACGCTCGGGCTTATCAGTCGGTGAGAAAATTGTGGTTGCAGGTGGTAATCGTTTACGTGAAGGTCAATCGATTAAAATTTTCGATGATTCAATAAATAATTCAACACATACTGAAGAGGCTGGACAATAATGAAACAAGATATCGCCGCCTATTTTATTAAAAATAAAGTGATCAGCTGGATGATCACACTCATCTTCTTAATTGGCGGTACGATGGCCTTTTTTGGTTTAGGTCGATTAGAAGATCCTGCATTTACAATTAAAGACGCGATGGTCGTGACATCTTACCCTGGTGCTACGCCATTACAAGTTGAAGAAGAGGTCACTTATCCGCTTGAAAAAGCTATCCAACAATTAACGTATGTTGATGAGGTGAATTCTATTTCTAGCCGTGGTTTGTCACAAATTACGGTGACGATGAAAAATAATTATGGCCCGGATGATTTACCACAAATTTGGGATGAATTACGCCGAAAAGTGAATGATATAAAATCCCGTTTACCGCCTGGTGTAGCTGAACCATCAGTGATTGATGATTTTGGTGATGTATACGGTATTTTGTTGGCGATAACAGGTGATGGTTACTCTTACAAAGAATTGAATGATTATGTTGACTATTTACGTCGAGAAATCGAATTGGTAGATGGTGTTGGTAAAGTATCAGTATCTGGCGTGCAGCAAGAACAGGTATTTATTGAAATGTCGATGCAACGTTTAAGTAGTTTGGGCATTTCGCCAACGACTATTTACAACACGTTGGCAACGCAAAACTTGGTATCGAGTGCTGGTGCGGTGAGGGTCGGCTCGGAATATATCCGTGTTCACCCAACTGGCGAATTTACCGATGTTGACTCGTTAGGCGATCTAATTATTACAGAAGATGGTGCACAAGGGCTGATTTATCTACGTGACGTCGCAACTATTAAGCGTGGGTTTAAAGACGTACCCGATAACTTAGTCACCTTTAACGGTAAGGTCGCATTGAATGTTGGCGTGTCATTTATTTCTGGTGTTAATGTTGTCGAAATGGGTAAAGGGGTTTATCAACGTCTAGCAGAACTTAAAGAGCAACAACCGATTGGTATCGATATTGATATTGTATATAGCCAGCCAGATGAAGTTGATAAGTCAGTAAAAGGCTTCATTATTAGCTTAGGTCAGGCTATTGCTATTGTTATCATTGTTTTACTTTTATTCATGGGGGTACGTGCTGGTATTTTAATTGGACTAATCCTGTTGCTAACCGTTTTAGGTACGTTTGTATTTATGAATATGATGGCAATTGATCTGCAGCGTATTTCACTTGGTGGATTGGTGATTGCATTAGGTATGCTGGTGGACAACGCCATTGTTGTGGTTGAAGGTATTTTAATTGGGGTGCAAAAAGGTCGAACACGCTTACAGGCGGCAACTGATATTGTCACGCAGACTAAATGGCCTTTATTAGGTGCAACGGTTATTGCTGTTACTGCATTTGCTCCTATTGGTTTATCACAAGATTCAACGGGTGAATATACCCAAACGTTATTTAGTGTGTTACTTATCTCGTTGATGCTAAGCTGGTTTACGGCCATATCACTGACGCCATTTTTTGCCGATATGTTTTTTAAAGGTATTAAAATTGATGCGGAAAGTGAAGAAAATGACCCGTATAAAGGGGTTGTCTTTGTTGTTTATAAACGTGCATTAGAAGCATGCATGAAAAATGCGTGGATAACAGTATTCGCATTAATCTTAATGTTAGCGGCAAGTTTGTATGGTTTTACGCAGTTAAAACAAGCGTTTTTCCCGTCGTCAACCACACCTATGTTTATGGTTGATATTTGGCTACCGGAAGGTACTGATATTCGTGCTACCAATGAAAAACTACGTGAGCTAGAAGAGATGGTCAGAGCCAATGACCCAGTATTACATGTATCTTCAAGCACGGGTAAAGGGTCACAACGCTTCATGCTAACTTATGCACCAGAGAAAAGTTATGCATCGTATGGTGAATTGATTGTACGCGTTGCTAGTTATGACGATGTAATGCCAATGCTACGAAAAGTAAGCGGGGAACTTGATTCACTGCATCCGGATATTGAATATAAACTAAAACGTATTGAGTTAGGGCCTGCATCAGGTTCGAAAATTGAAGCGCGTTTAGTCGGGTCTGATCCAACGGTATTGCGGGGTTTAGCACAGCAGGCTATTGATATTATGCGTGCCGATCCAGGGGCGTTTAATGTGCGCCATGACTGGCGTGAACGGACTAAGGTGATTGAACCTGTGTTTAACGAAAGTCAGGCTCGTCGATATGGTATTACTAAATCAGACGTTGATGATTTATTGCAAATGGCATTTTCTGGTCTGTCTGTTGGTATTTATCGTGACGGTACAAACCTGTTACCCATTATTGCTCGATTACCTGAAAAAGAACGTGTGGATATCAGTACGGTTGAAGGTATGAAGATCTGGAGTCCTGTATTGAAAGGTTATGTGCCACTACAACAAGTGGTATTAGCGGTTAATATTCGTTGGGAAGATCCGATTGTTGTGCGTAAAAACCGTAAACGTATGTTGACCATATTTGCAGATCCCGATCCTTTAGGTGATGAAACTGCTGCAACCTTACAAAAACGGATTCAACCGTTAGTCGAAGGTCTTGATTTCCCACCGGGTTATTCACTCGAATGGGGTGGTGAATATGAATCGTCTTCGAAAGCGCAAGCGTCATTATTCCAAACGATGCCTATGGGCTATTTGTTCATGTTTTTAATTACGGTCTTCTTATTTAATAATGTGAGAAATGCGGTGATTGTATGGGCAACCGTACCTTTAGCTATTATCGGTGTAACAACAGGGCTACTCGCGCTTAATACCCCATTTGGCTTTATGGCACTGTTGGGCTTCTTGAGTTTGTCAGGCATGCTGGTTAAGAATGGTATTGTATTACTTGATCAGATTGAAATTGAGATTCACAGTGGTAAAGAAAAGTATCAGGCGGTTGTTGATGCGGCTGTGAGTCGTGTTCGTCCTGTTTGTATGGCGGCAATCACAACGGTATTAGGTATGATTCCCTTGTTACCTGATGTGTTCTTCAAACCTATGGCCGTCACTATCATGTTTGGTTTAGGGTTTGCTACTGTACTGACACTGATTGTTGTACCTGTGTTATATAGCATGTTCCACAGGCTACAAATGATAGAAAAATAGTTCGGTGAGAAGATGAAGCTGGAGCCGTTATAGGCTCCTTTTTTATTAGTATTTTTGAAATTGACTCATTAAGCGTTGCATTGCTTCTAATCTGCTAACCAATTTACGAGTGCCTTCGACTGCATTTTCACCGTTTTTTGATGTCGCGGTACTGAGTTGAGCAATATGTTCAACATTACGTGAAATCTCATCGCTTACACCAACTTGTTCTTCTACTGCCGACGCTATCTGATGGCTGTTATCTGTGACTAAATTTAATTTATTATTAATTTTAGCTAAATATTCACCAGTTTCAGCGGCTTGATCGTTACATTCCCGAGATAATTCCACACCACGATCAACAGAATTAACTGCTTGATTGGCGGTCTGCTGAAGTTTTGCTATCATTTGTTGGATTTCGCCTGTCGATGCTTGTGTTTTTTGTGCTAAAGAACGCACTTCATCTGCAACCACTGCAAAACCTCGGCCCTGTTCACCTGCTCGAGCGGCTTCAATTGCGGCATTTAAGGCAAGCAAATTGGTTTGATCAGCTATTACGCCTATAACATCAAGAATCCCACCTATTTGTAGACAATCTTCTGACAACTCATTGATAACACTTTTTGAGTTATCGAGTTCTTTGTGTAGTACATGCACAGAATTTATCGTCGTTTCAACACTATTTTGACCATCGGATGACATTTGTTGTGCTTCTGATGTTAGCGAGGATGCTTGCACTGCACTTTCTGAAATATCACGGACAGATAGCGACATTTGCTCCATCGCGACACGGACCTGTTCTGTCGCATCATTTTGTTGCGCTAGATTGGTTTGTATTTGTTTGGTTTGAGAAAATTGGTTTTCTGCAGACTGCAGAATATCACCGGATGTTTCGCTGACTCTACCGACAATGGCGCGTAGCTCTGCTTGACGCATTTTTAACGCTAATTCGATTGTGGAAAACTCATCTTTTTTACCCGTATAGACATATTCCATTAACGGGTTATTGTATGCTTTTTTAGCTAATTGAGTTAAATGCTTAATTCTATTTTGTGTGTACCAGATTATAGCTAAAGAACATGACGTAGTGACCGCTGTCGCGATGGTTAATAATGATATATTTGAAGTAAGTAAGTGTGCAGCTAAAATAAGTAGGGTGATTACGGTTAGGCTAAATAATATCGTATTTTGTTTAAAGCGTAGTTCTGAGAGAGAGGATGACTTACCTGTATTCATTTTTTTATATAGTACTGAGGCTCGATTGACCGCTTCTCTATCGGGTTTACTACGTACTGACTGATACTCAATTATTTCATCGTTTGCATTTTTAATCGGTGTGACAAAGGCTGATACCCAGTAATGACCACCATTTTTACAGTTGTTTTTTACCAATCCCATCCAGCTTTTACCGGAACTGATATATTGCCATAACTGAGAAAAGGCTTGTTTAGGCATATCTGGGTGGCGAACTAAATTATGCGGTTGGTGGTACATTTCATCTATTGTATACCCTGCAACGTCGGAAAAGTGTTGATTAGTGTGGGTAATATTACTTTGTGGATCGGTTGTTGAAATAAGATTTATTGATGCAGAATAGTCTACTTCAGCATCGTGTGGTTTGGCTTTAACATCAACTACAGGTATTGTCATAGCTATCTCTATTATAAAAAGTTTTTTTTTAGCGTATCAAATAAATTAATGACAAACTTTGACCTGTGTTATCTTTTATTTGTTAATGTTAATGTTAGTGTGTTGTTAGTTTATGTTGATACTGTGTTTTTGTATGTGTTTGTCCATCGGCCATATGATTGATTTTGTTACCCTAAACTATCAGTCATAGATCACATGCTGGGTTGTTTTAAATGACGTCACTCGACTTTAACGGCTGGAGCTTTTATTATTTATGAGATATTCGAATAGAAATACTTAAAAGTTACTGGGGGAATAATATGAGAATCAATGTACAAGATACTGTATTTTGTTTGGTTGACGTGCAAGAAAAACTTTTTCCGCATGTGGTAAATAACGATGTTGTTGAGAAAAACCTGATTAGGTTAGTCAAAGGGTTAAAACTGCATGACGTGCCTTTTATTATTAATGAACAATATAAGAAAGGCCTTGGTGGTACGATCCCCGCGTTACAGGAATTAGTTGAATCAGCCCCGCATTTTGATAAAACGTCTTTTTCATGTTGTGGTAATGAGGCTACGCTAACAGCAATTAAAAATACGAATAAAAAAGTAGTTATCGTTGCCGGAATAGAGACGCATGTCTGTGTACTACAAACGTGTTTAGATCTACTTGAAGAAGGGTTACAGCCTGTTCTTGTAACAGACTGTGTGAGCGCACGTTCTGAATTTGATTCGAAAATGGCAATTGAAAGATTAATGCAAGCGGGGGTTATACCGACTACTTATGAATCAATCTTATTTGAACTTACAGCAAATGCTAAAAACCCAATCTTTAAAGATATTAGTCAATTAGTTAAATAAACATAGTGTAATAATACAAGCAAGTCTTAACATATTTATTGACGCGATTCCTTTAGCCGGAAGTTTTCGTTTCCGGCTCAATTTATTTCCACGTTATTTATTCTCTAGCTCTGTTAATTTCTTCAATCGTTCATGCAAAAACGCATAAAAGCATTTGACTCGCGCACTGTGTTTTGAATCTTTATGGTAGACGAACCATATGGCTTCTTCTGATTGAGGTGAATTCAACTGCACTTTAACCAGTGAAGGGTAGAATTTGGCTTGATGTTCACCCATAGGTCCAATGCCCATACCTTCAATTACTGCTTGGTTCACATCTGGAAAGTGATTGCTTTGAAATACAATTCTACTTTTATCTATATTATCCACGATATGACGGACAAAAGGGATTCGGTATTTGTCGGCAGTAGGTAAAGCCCAGTAGTGCTGATTATATGAACTGTTTGTTGTGGGTTTACCAAATGTTTGTATGTATTCTGCTGACGCGAAATAACTTGTTTTAAAGCGGGTTAATTCTTTAACAATCAAATCTGCACCATCTGGTTTTGGGCCAACTCGTAATGATACATGAGCTGCACCAGATTCGAGTGGTACGATATCGTCAGTTGAGAGTACCTTGATCCTGATCGCAGGATGAATGTCTCTAAAGGCCTTTAGCGCTGGAGCAAGTTGTGCTGAATAAGAGTTGATGGTTGATATACGTAATTCGCCACTGATATTACTCTCAATATTTTGTAACTGATGCTCTAGCTTGCTAAATCTAGCAATAAGATCTGGTAATTCTTCTATTAAGATCGCACCAGCATCCGTGACTTTATAACCGCGTTGGTGGCGGAAAAATAACTTTATCTCAAGTGCCGATTCTAATTGATTGATGCGTCTTAGCACCGTCGCATGGTTAATACCCAGTGATTTACCTGCCTGACTTAAGCTGCCATCAATGGCGACTTGATAAGCTATTTTATAATCATCCCAAGAAATATTTTTCATATCTAAATTCTTTTAATTATGTTTACAGGTTGATAAATATTCAACTTAAACAGGTGGCTATATTGGCATCTGCCAATGGGGTTATTTAATTTAATGTAAAGGTTCTGTGCATATTTGCACAATAGTTTCGCATTAATCGTTATTTTTTAATAGCTAAAACCTGATTATTATATATCCACTGATTTGAAGGATGCATAAATGTTAAAAAATACTAAGACTGCTTATGGCTGGATATCGATTTTGTTGCATTGGGTTATGGCATTAACCATTTTTGGTATGTTTGGCTTAGGCTTATATATGGTCGAGCTAACTTATTATGATACTTGGTATAAAGGCTCGCTCGATTTGCACAAGAGCATTGGTATTTTATTGTTTGGTTTATTATTGGTTCGCACTGTATGGCGCTGGACCAATATCAGCCCAGATAGCGCAGACGAGCATGCGAGTAAATTTGAAATAACAAGCGCGCATTTGGTTCACCTTGGATTATACCTACTCATGTTTACATTAATGATATCGGGATACTTAATTTCGACTGCCGATGGGCGTGGCATTAATGCGTTTGAGTTATTTAGTGTACCTGCAATCCCATTCTCTATTGATAATCAAGAGGACATTGCGGGCGAAATACATGAAATTTTGGCATGGGGGCTAATTGTTCTCGCTGGTGTGCATGGCATCGCTGCGATTAAGCATCACTTTATTAATAAAAATAAGACGCTAGTACGTATGTTGAAAGTACGGCAAGCAGAAAACAAATAACAGTAGTGATTTTATCGGACCTTAAATATTAAAGGCAAATTCAAATGGAAAATAGAATGAAAAAACAAATTTTAGCCGCTGCTATTACAGCAAGTTCACTTTTCGCTTTAGTAGCGCCAAATGCCGCACAGGCTGCAGATTATAAAGTGGACGTCGATGGTGCTCATGCCTCAGTGCAATTTAAAATTAAGCATTTAGGTTATAGCTGGTTATGGGGCCGTTTTAATACTTTTGATGGTGGTTTTTCATATGATGAGAAAGCGCCAAGTGCGTCTAAAATCAATTTTGTTATCGATACTGCTAGTCTAAATTCAAACCATGCAGAGCGTGATAAACATTTAAAAAGCAATGACTTTCTTGATGTGAAAAAGTTTCCGAAAGCGACATTTAAAAGTAACAACATCAAATTTAGCGATGATGAAAATGGGACTGTAACAGGGGCATTCACCCTAAAAGGTATCACTAAAACAATTACATTCCCTATTGCTAAAGTTGGTGAAGGTTCAGATCCTTGGGGCGGTTATCGAGTCGGTTTTACTGGTGAAACAAGTCTTAAATTAACAGACTATGGTATTACTACAAATTTAGGTCCTGCGTCAGCTTATGTTGATATGATCTTGAATATTGAAGGCGTACGCTTGTAAATCGAACATTTCCTTAATCTGAAAAAAGCCAGTTACTCGTTATAAACAGTGACTGGCTTTTTGGTTGTGGGTGTTTAGTTGAGATTTGGTTGGCGATAAATCGTGATGCTATAGCTTTTTAGTATTTGTCGCTCAACAGCACTGGATAGAATGAACATCATCAAATAGCCACAACAAAGTGCCACAATAATCGCTATTACGTTGTCAGTAAATTGATTGAATAGCTCAAACGAAACGACCAAAGTGACGATACCGCTGATGCGAATACATAGGCTCTGTATGAAACGGCCATGTGCTTTTATGTAGCATAATTGATAAGCATTAAGCATAAGGAAGATGAAAAACATTGAAAAATGTAATAGGACAGGGATTGCACCATCATATTCTGCAGGGAAAATTGTTAAAACTAACGTATTGCCAAACAGCAGCATAACTCCGAAAAAGCTAATACTTACAAGGGCTGATACCTTAAATATCCAATTACGAATAAGCTTAATTTGTTGATGGTCGCCATTGCGCACACAAACCGCTAATTCAGGTAATACAAAACGGTAAATAGGAAAAACAAACAGTAATGTTAGATAGGTAAATACCGGTCGTACAACAACTTGGAAATCACCGAGTTCGTCAATACTAAAATGACGAATGGTGAGTAGCACGGTTATGTATATCATTAAAATACTTGCACCCGCTTCTAAAGATGCGGTAAAACTCTTTTTTACAAAATTGAGTAACTTGGGATCAAGATGTACACTCGATAACGGACGTGTAGAAATATCCTTACGACGATGTTTAAACATATAAACAGCAATCGCCAGTGATGATAACGTTAATCCTGAAAAGAGTGAAACAAGGGCATCTAGACCAAGTAGATAATAGCAAGTGAAGAACATGAACACATTGGCCAAGGGTTCTAGCCATACTACCTTATTGGAAATATTATACAGTCGATACATGGCAATAAGATTGGTGAAATATACTTTTAGCCCCATACCAAATATGATACCAACCAACTGGTAATAACTTACTTCAATATGCAGTTGATGTTTAATATAAGGAATAACCAAACCCCAAGTAATTAATACCATGGTGATTAAACTATATCGGAAGATGTTAATAATATCGCGGTCATTTTGGGTTTGTGAGTAAGTCACTACCATGGACGAGCGAAATCCAGTCATTAATATTAACGATAAAGAAATGATATCAACGACACTATGAAAAAGGGCAAGGTCGTCCTTTGGGATCCAGTGAGCCAACCAAATCTTAAAGCTAAAGCCGATTGCAATGCTAATTAATGTAACCCAAATGCCCTGTGTAAATGCATTTTTAACGCGGTTTAATGATGTATTTTCCATAGACGCCATAATTCGGAGTTAGTTTATATGAGCACTCGTAAGTGACGGAAGTTATCGAAATAAGAAATATTATAATCTAATTGAAAATCATTCGCAATTGCATTGTTGATATAAGCTTAATCATAGTCAAGGTTATGCTATTAACTTTTCGAGATATGTAGTAGTTTATTTTCAATAGTTTATTAATGGATATTTTCGGAGTGAGGGTATATGGCGAGCATGATTTGTTTTGGTGATAGTATTACACGCGGTGAAAGTGATGCTGACTATGGGGGTTGGGCAGACCGTATTAAAACTCGTTTAATTAAACAATTTGTGGAAACGGGTAAAGATAAGATTAGTGTCTTTAATATGGGGATTAGTGGTGAAACGACAAATGGTTTGATCCAACGTTTTCAACATGAGTTTTTGACCCGACAAGCCGTTGATAAACAGGATACCGTGCTATTTGGGTATGGTGCGAATGACCTTGCTAAGCAAGACGGTAGCTACCTTGTTAATATTGAAACGTATATTGACAACATAAGTCGCTGTATTGAGTTTTCAATTGAGAAGGGTGCTAATGTTGCTCTGATTAATATCACGCCAATTGCAGCCCAGCTTGATGGTATTCCGAATGTAAATAATCGTATTCGCAATGATGAAACCATCCGTCATTATAACCAAGCATTGTTGGCTTTGTCGGTGAGGTATGATGTTGATTTGATTGATGTTTACACGCCATTCAATGATCGTAAAGAAATCTATTTAACGGCCGATGGATTACACCCAAACAGCGCGGGGCATGAGTTGCTATATCAAGTAATAAGCTCGGCGTTGTTATCGTAACCTTAATGTTTAAGCATTAAATAGGCAAAAAGTGTTTGTGTAATATACATTGCTGCATAAATACTGACCTATTAGACCTTAAGTGTTCGTTTCCTTAGGTTTTTTTTTGATCTACCCCTATTAACTCGGTTATTAATTTTGCAATATTCTTTGAAGCTCCTATGATGAAACTTCTCCTATTTAAGAAAAGCGAGCAATTATGACTAACAATTATTCTGATACACTGTTTGAAGAAATGAAATTACTGGCTAAATTCCCAACAAAATCTCATTTAGAAGGTATTAAGGTTCATAATGAAGCAGGCCCCTCTGTTGTTAGTGCTGCGAAATCACTTTTTGAAAAAGGGCTTATTACACGAGACGACGGTGGGTATTTAACCGATAGCGGTATTGAAATAGCAGATCATCTACACCGAGTTTTAGCACCTTTAAGCTAAATAAATAATGATATTATCTAAAGCAGTTAGCCGCTGTAATATAGGTTACTAACTGCAATTTCCTCTATGTTCCTATTGATCTAAGCTGTTTCACATAATCGAGAGTCTTCAATATCAATTTCTGGACGAGGGCTTAACATCGATGCATTGTTGGCCATATTACTAATTATTTCAACGCTTTCTTTTTTTATATCATCATTATGCTGTGAAGAGGATAATAGATGGATATGATCTGATACCGTCTCAATGGCGCTGTCTAGCACTTCATTCTCAAGTTCAGTAAAAGCATCACCGATGTAGCTTGCTAGCTCTGTTAAGTCTGGTAATGCAGAGCGACAAGCGACAAGACCAACATGAATAGAGCCGTTGTAGCTATATAGCGTAATGTTTAGCGACATACCCGGTGGTAGTACTGAAATTGGGAAGCATTTATCCATTTTAGCACCCATCATATATAACGCTTTGCTTGGTCCTGGTACATTAGATATGAGTACATTGCCCATTGGCGGTAATATTGTATCCAAGTTCAATAGTTCACTCGCAGCGGCTAGGCCTTGGCTTGCTAATGTATAACTCGTTAATGCTTCTTTGGTTAATAACCTCGTTTCATTTTTTAATTTGATGCATGACTCTTTGACTGTCATTAAACGCTCAAGTGGACGCTCACCAGCATAAGCTAATTCGACTAAACTAATTGCTACTTGGTTGTTAGACACCTTGTCTGAAGCATCACGTAAACTTATTGGCATTTGCGCTACTAATGGTTTTTTAAGTACTACGTTACGTGTTTTTAGGTAGTTATGGATAGCCATATCGCAAACAGTAATAACAACATCATTAATTGTGGCACCTGTTATGCGGCCAAGTGTTTTAACACGTGAGAGTGACAGTGATTTCATTGCGGCACGGCGTGCACGCTTTGGACTAACTGAAAATAGTGTTTTAGGCGCCATAAAAGGTGTCGGCATATCTGCTTTGTACATGCTTGCAGCTTGAAAAAGTAGTTTTGTTGTTAGCTTGGTTAATGATGGAATTGATTTCACATGGTTTGTTACAAGTTTTGAAGTATCAGATAATAGTGACAATGCTGTTTTTGTTATTCTTGCTTTTTGTGGGTGATCAATTGCCCAAAATGCCGTCATTGGTGATTCCACATTTTCGCTCAAATAAGCCATGATTAGTTGGTTTGCTTTAGCGCCGTCAGTGAATGCGTGGTGGACTTTAACGTAAATAGCAAATTTGTTATCAGCTAAGCCGTCAATTAAAATCATTTCCCATAATGGGCGGCTACGATCGAGCAATGTTTCATGTTGGTGTTCAACAAAACTAAGTAACTGATCTTCATTACCTGGTTTTGGCAGCATAGCGAAGCGTACATGATACGACAGATCGATATTGTTATCTTCTTGCCAGAAGTATTGACCCGTGATTTGTTTTTTTAGTTTGTTGTTAAATGGTTTTTTAATATCTTTCTGTGACATTAAATTATCAAATAGATCTCGGCTAAAGTTACCTGGGTAATTTTTTGGGGTTGAGAATATTTGTAATCCTGCTACGTGCTTTGGACTTGTAACTGTTTCGGTGTATAAAAAACCCATATCAACTAACGTGAGTGCTTCCATAGTCATTCCCTATTTTCTTGATGTGATTGATAGTTTGCGTCCGATTTAGTCGTACCGCGCATATCATCACATAGTGATGTTATGACTTGCTGTCACGGATGTTAAAGTTATATGTATAGTACACAGGTACTCACAAAGTGATACGCCATTGTGACATAAATTTACGCAAATGAAATATTTTCACGATTTATTATAGTACTTTAATTGTTTTTAACTTTTTGATTGTTAAGGTTTAAATATGTTTGTTAGATTCATAATTGAATGTTTGTAGCAGGTTGTTTTGTTGTTACTGAAGGTCGATTGGCATAATTAACTGTATATATTTGTCAACGATTACCTTGTTATCGTTAACTTTGTTGTTAGCTAGATTTTAATGCTATTGAATGATTTTAATAAAATGATGTAAATTCTTTGATTCTTTATTAATTAACTGGAAAAATGAAGTGTTAATAAATTGTAGGAATATTTATAATCTATTGAGATATTGACGTTTTTAACCCCTTTGAGTAGTAAGCTGGGATTTTTTTTAAACAGATGTCGTATTGTTTATTTCATTATTATGGATATTACTAGGGTATATGAGAGAAATATTAAGAAATAAAATAATCGCTGTTTGTGAAAACAAAATAGAAAAAAAAGGGACGAATGTTGGTCTCTCATTTTATGCGTTCTTCGCGAATAAGAATGATGA
>Ga0209395_1002132_pt1 | contig 26575 bp, 25 predicted proteins | sample GOMGulsemesocosm_3_FD_184635 | JGI IMG/M metagenome (GOLD analysis project Ga0209395, IMG submission 184635) | Methane-oxidizing microbial communities from mesocosms in the Gulf of Mexico - GOM9D Gulf of Mexico (SPAdes) (version 2) | ecosystem: Environmental > Aquatic > Marine > Cold seeps... | reverse complement strand
CGGGCGCGCCGCTGTTCGAGAAATCAACCCTCGTGCTAGCACAGCTCTCCAAACTTCTGGATGGTCAGATCCCGCTGGTCGGCGTCGGCGGCATCAGCACGGCCGAACAGGCCTATGCCAAGATCTGCGCCGGAGCCAGTGCCGTTCAACTCTATACCGCCATGATCTATCACGGCATGTCATTGGCGGGCAACATTGCCCATCGGCTGGACGAATTGCTGGCGCGTGACGGCTTTGACACTGTGGCGCAAGCTGTAGGCAGCAAGCAAAGCGATTGGTTATGATCACCTATTGGCACAATCCACGCTGTTCAAAATCCCGTGGCGGCTTGGCCTTGCTGCAACAACGGGGCGTCGAAGTTGAGATGCGTCTCTACCTACAGGATCCACCCAGCCTTGCAGAAATCAAGCAAGCGCAGGCCGCGCTTGGCGCCTCAGCCATACACATGATGCGCTCAAAGGATCAGCTTTTCAAAGACCTGAGACTGAGCAAGGATACCTCTGATGCTGACTTGCAAGAGGCTATGGCTGCGCATCCGGCGCTCATCGAACGCCCCATTGCCATTGCCGGTGACCGCGCGGTAATTGGCCGCCCCACCGAGAAGATTGAAACCCTGCTCTAGCCATTTTAGCCGTTTTCTATACAGAAAACGGTTCGGAATTTTCAAAAATTCCGGGTCAGGCCGCGCGGGCTTCCAGTGCAGGATAGCGCAGCCCCAAACTGATCCCGCGTGCTACAAAGGAAATCAACAGGGCCAGCCATAGCCCATGGTTGTTGAGCACCGGCACCAGAACCGAAACGGCAACAACATAGACGCCAAAACTGACCAGCATCATGTTGCGCATGTCGCGCGTGGCAGTGGCACCAATAAAAATGCCATCAAAAATCCAGGCCGCTGCACTCAACACCGGCATCATCACCATCCAGGGTAAGTAAAGGCGAGCTTCGCTTCGCACTGCGTCAGATGTTGTCATCACATTGATGACCCAACCGCCAAACACTGCGAATCCCAACGCCGTCACCACGCCCAGGCTCAAGCCCCATATCCCCGCCATTTTTGCGCTCTGTCGCACGGCGGCGCGTCTGCGGGCGCCCATCGCCTGCCCAACCAATGTTTCGGCAGCAAAGGCAAACCCATCCATACCATAGGATGTGATCATCAGAAATTGCAGCAACACCTGGTTGGCCGCCAGCGCATCGTCACCAAACCCAGCCCCAAAGAACATGAACGAGACAATGATCGCCTCGAGCAGCAGCGATCGGATCAGGATATCGCGGTTGACCAGCGCCATGGTTCGCAGCCGAGAGCGGTCGAACACCTGCGCCCAATTGCGCCAATCGGGCAGTCGAAAGACATCCCGGCAAAGCCAAAGCCCCACCACCAACCCAGAGGATTCCGCCAGAAGTGTTGCCACAGCCACACCGCTGACGCCCCAGCCCAGCCCCAGTACGAACCACAGGTCCAGCACTATGTTAAGGCCGTTCATCCACAATTGCAGCACCAACACAGCGCCGGTGCGTTCTTGCGCGATCAGCCAGCCATTGATGCCAAACAGTGCAATCGCTGCTGGTGCAGACCAAATGCGGATCTGCAGATAGTCCCGCGCCAGCATCTCTACCTCGGGTGAGGCTGGGGCAAAGTGGAACGCCAGCCAGATCAACGGTATTTGCAACAGGATCAACGCCAGCCCCGCAACAGCCGCAATCATCAACGCCCGGGTCAGCAGTGCGGCGACCTCTCCAGTATCGCCCTTGCCCAGGGCCTGCGCCGCCAGCCCGGTGGTGCCCATGCGCAGAAAGCCAAACATCCAGTACAATGCACCAAGGATAATCGCGCCCAGCCCAACCGCGCCGATTGGGGCAGCCGCGCCCAATTGACCAACCACGCCGGTATCAACCGCACCCAATATGGGCACAGTTGCATTGGACAACACAATCGGAAGCGCAATTTTCAGCACCCGGCGATGGCTCAAAGGCGTTTCAGCCTTTTTGAGCATCGCGCCTGTCTTCCCCCTGCGGCATCAGGAAATGACCAACGGCCTGCGCAAACGGCCTGTCCTTATGATCCTGCCAGGCCTCGACCCGGACACTGGCGAAACGGCGGCCTGATCGGGCCACGGTAGCGCGGGCATAAGCATCGCGCGGTAAGCCCGAGCGCAGGTAATCAACGGTGAAGTCGATCGTTTTTGGCTGTCGTGGCAACTTGCCTGCTGCCAAATCCGCAGGGTCAATTTCTCCACTTTCGATTTTCGGCCAAAGGTGCTGCCAGTTCAACGCCATCATGGCCGTCATTTCCAAAAAGGCTGCGGTGGCACCTCCGTGCAGAGCGGGCAAAAAGGGATTGCCTATCAGTTTTTGGTCGAAATTCATCTGGCCCGTCAATTCATCGCCTCGGCGATCAAAACTGATGTTCAGAAACCGAATATAGGGCACCGAGTTGACCAGCGCAGCCAAGGCAGCGTCGCGGCGTTGTTTCACCACTTGCATCGGTTCAGGACGGGGGCGGCTCAAAACTTTGCCTCCACTGAAAAGGCCGCCGTTGCGGTGGCAACCGGGCGTTCCTGGTCTTCGTCCATCGCCACGGCACGTACAAAGGCGACATTGCGACTGATATGGTGGCAAGTGGCCTTGGTGGTAATGGCCTGCCCCGGCGTTGCTGCCCGCATGTATTCAATGCGCAGGTCTATGGTCGCGGTGCCACCGGGGGCCTCGGGATGGCTCATCACCGCCGCGCCACAACATGTATCCATCAGGGCTGACACGGCGCCGCCGTGAATAACGCCGGTGTCAGGATCACCAATCAATTTGACGTCGTAAGGCATGGAAATCTCGGCCGTACCGTCGCCAATGTTCGTCAGCATCATACCCAACTCCTGAGCATGCGGAATCGCCTCTATAAACTGGCGTGCCAATTGCGATTTTTCGCCCATGATGCAGCCCCTTTCACTATACGCACAACTTTATGCACTGTGGTCCGTTTAATGAGCAACCCCACCTGTTGCACTACACAAAGCAAGTGCCTAGGTTGCCCACAAGGAGGATGGTGGATGACCGAAACGAGATTGTCATTCAAAGAGATGTGCGCGGCGTTTGATGTGACGCCACGTACCCTTCGGTATTATGAATACATAGAACTTTTGCACCCCGACCGTGAAGGTCGATCGCGATTCTATTCAGCCCGGGAAAAAGCCCGGATGAAACTTATCATGCGGGGCCGCAAGTTCGGGTTCCAATTGGAAGAAATCCGTCAATGGCTGATGATCTATGAAAACGAAGGCAATCAGGCGCAGGCGCAAGCCTTTCTGGAAATGGCAGATCGTCAGATGATCGAGCTAAAGTTGCAGCGCGAACAGCTGGACGAGGCAATGGCAGAACTCAGTTCTTTGCGTACAACAACAGCACAAAGTCTGCCCTAAACAATCCGAACTCTCTTTGATAATGCTGCTTGCAAAGCCCCGTCCTGTACGGGGCTTTTGTATTTTCAAGCCAAAAACAACCAAAGTAGTTGCCCGGAAGTCGAGACATGACCGCCCTTGAAAACCGCCTCATCTGCCTTGTTTTGTTAAGTAGTTCGCTCAATTTTCACCGATTTCGTGAGACGACGCTGCGTCAAAATGCTCGGACCCCACGTCACAAATCAACTGACGTAGGGTATAGCTTACGTCAACGTCAGGCACGTGTTGTAACATATCCCGAGCAACTCAGCCTAGGAAAACACCAGCAGCGAGAGTGACCACGATGACAGATCAGACTTTGAATATCCGTGAGATGTGCGACGCCTATCAGGTAACGCCCCGTACATTGCGTTTCTACGAAGCCAAAGAGCTCCTGTTTCCGATCCGTGAGGGTCAAAAACGGTTGTTTACCAAACGCGACCGCGCACGGTTGAAGTTGATCTTACGTGGAAAGCGCTTTGGCTTCAGCCTAGAAGAGATCCGCCAATTGCTGGACCTCTATCACATGGGCGACCAGCAGCACACGCAGCTGGCACGCACCTACGAAATAGCCCACGAACGACTGGCCGATATGGAACGTCAACGCGACGAGCTGAACGAAGCCATCGTAGAGTTGAAAGAACAACTGAAATGGGGCGAAAAAGTTATCGCTTCGGCGACTTCAGACCAAAAGGCAGCTGAATAAGCCGCCCGCCCCAACCTTAGCTGCTGCATTTCACCAAAGTGCACCGACAACACCACTGTATTGATTTACCAAAGAGGCCCAAATGCCCGTTTATAACGCCCCCACCAAAGACATGCAGTTCCTGTTGCACGACGTGTTGAATGTCACTGCGTCCAGCACTCCCGGCTATGATGAGCTAGAGGCGGACTTCACAAACGCGATCCTGGAAGAAGCCGGCAAAATCGCCAGCGGTGTTCTCCAGCCGTTGAACGTGGTGGGTGACACCGAGGGCTGCTCGCTGGAGAACGGCGTGGTCCGCACCCCCACCGGTTTTGGCGCTGCGTTTGAACAAATGAAGGAAGGCGGCTGGACCGGGCTCGATATGCCTGAACAGTATGGCGGCCAGAATATGCCCTATGTGATGGGCACAGCCGTCGGCGAAATGTTCTCGGGCGCGAACCAAGCGTTTGTGATGTATCAGGGCCTAACCCACGGCGCAGCCTCGGCCATTCTGGCGCATGGCACAGAGCAGCAGAAAGAAACCTTTCTGCCGAAAATGGTCTCTTGCGAGTGGACCGGCACCATGAACCTGACCGAGTCGCATTGCGGCACCGATCTGGGTCTGATGCGTACCAAGGCTGAGCCACAGGATGACGGCAGCTACAAGGTTTCGGGTGAGAAGATCTTTATCTCGGCTGGTGAACACGACATGGCCGACAACATCATTCACCTGGTGCTGGCCAAGATCCCCGGCGGCCCCGATGGTATCAAAGGTGTGTCGCTGTTCATCGTACCCAAATTCATCGTCAACGAAGACGGCAGTCTTGGCGATCGCAACGGTGTGTCGGTTGGCAATATCGAAAAGAAGATGGGCATCCACGGCAACTCGACCTGTGTGATGAACTATGACGAGGCGACCGGCTATCTGCTAGGGGATCTGCACAAAGGCATGCGCGCCATGTTCACCATGATGAACGAAGCCCGCGTGGGTGTCGGCATGCAGGGTGTTGCGCAGGCCGAAGCTGCTTATCAGAACGCTGTGGAATACGCCAAAGACCGTTTGCAAGGCCGCGATGTCACAGGTGTGAAAAACCCGGAAGGCCCAGCCGATCCGCTGATCGTGCATCCAGACATCCGCCGCTCCTTGATGGATCAGAAAAGCTTTGTCGAAGGTGGTCGCGCCTTCCTGCTGTGGGGGGCATCCATGATCGATGCCGCACATCGCAGCGACGACAAGGACGCCCTTGGTCTGGTGTCGCTGCTGACCCCGGTGATCAAAGGCTTCCTGACGGATGAAGGCTATGACATGACTGTGCGCGCACAGCAGGTCTATGGCGGTCATGGCTACATCGAAGAACATGGCATGAGCCAGTTCACCCGTGATGCCCGCATTGCCCAAATCTATGAAGGCGCCAACGGCGTTCAGGCGCTGGATCTGGTGGGCCGCAAACTGGCCGCAGACGGTGGCAAGCATGTGATGGCGTTCTTTGAGCTGGTGAAAACCTTCTGCAAAGAAAACAGCGACATCTCGGACGAGTTCAACACCGACTTCATCGCGCCACTCAAGGCTGCCAGCAAGGATCTGCAGGCAGCTGGCATGTACTTCATGCAAAACGGTATGAAGAACCCAAACAATGCACTGTCTGGCTCCTATGACTTCATGCACATGTTTGGCCATGTCTGCCTTGGCCTGCTTTGGGCGCAAATGGGTAAAGCAGCCCAAGGCGCGCTTGACGCCGGGTCTTCTGACGCGGCGTTCTATGAGACAAAGCTGACCACTGGTCGGTATTATATGGCACGTCGTCTGCCTGCCACGTCCATGCATCTTGCCCGCATTCAAAGCGGCGCTGACACTGTGATGGCTCTGGACGCGGACCAATTCTAAGATAGGGTTGGCGGGGATTTCCCCGCCTTCCACCCCTGTTTCATGGATATGATATGCCCAAACGATTTCGCCTGACCCGACGCTTTCCTGTTGCAATGACCGAAGATGGTTATCGCCGTCTTAAACGTTTTGCATCCGACGCTGGGCTGGACGAAGGAGAGGCACTGTCGTTCCTGTTCGAGAACTTTGACAGTGTCACCGACACCGAAAACCTGACCCATCGGCTGCGCCTATTCAATGCCGATCTAGACGCCAGAAAACGATAGGCACGCGCCGGGATGAGCGCACCTAGGGGAGAGATATGAATTTTACCACCGCCGCCCAATCCACCTGGATGACCGACGAACACCAGATGCTGGCCGATATGACAGCTCAGTTCATCACCAACGAATGGATGCCCAAGTACGATGCTTGGCGTAAACAAGGCATGATGGACCGCGACACTTGGGGCCAAGCCGGAGAGCTGGGCCTTTTGTGCCCATCAATCCCCGAGGAATACGGTGGCGCGGGTGGTGATTTTGGTCATGAAGCTGCAATCTTGATCGAAGGCAGCCGCGCCAATCTGGCCAGCTGGGGCAACGGCATCCACTCGGGCATCGTGGCGCATTACATTCTGGCCTATGGCAGCGAAGAACAAAAACAACGCTGGTTGCCCAAAATGGTTTCGGGCGAAATGGTCGGAGCGCTGGCCATGACCGAACCCTCGACCGGGTCGGATGTGCAAAGCATCAAGACCAAGGCGATCCGTGAAGGAAATGCCTACCGGTTGAGCGGGCAAAAGACTTTCATCACCAATGGCCAGCACGCAAACCTGATCATCGTGGCAGCCAAAACCGATCCCTCGCTGGGATCAAAAGGCGTGTCGCTGGTGGTTGTCGAAACCGACGGCTCCACTGGGTTCCAGCGCGGACGCAACCTCGACAAAATCGGGCTGCATGCGGCAGACACATCCGAGCTGTTCTTTGACAACGTTGAAATCCCGCCTGAGAACATTCTTGGCAATGCCGAAGGTCAGGGATTTTATCAGATGATGAAGCAGCTGCCGCAAGAACGGCTGATCATTGCGGCTGGTGCCATCGGTGCTATGGAAGGCGCGGTCGAACGCACCATTACATACTGCAAAGAGCGCGAAGCCTTTGGTGGTCCCCTCACCCAGTTTCAGAACACTCGTTTTAAGTTGGTTGAATGCCTAACTAAGACCAAGGTAGCGCGTGCCTTTTTTGACGAATGCATGGCTGATCATCTGCGTGGAGAGCTGACCGTCGAGAAAGCTGCCATGGCCAAATACTGGATCACCGACACCCAAGGCGAAGTTCTGGACGAATGTCTGCAAATGCACGGCGGCTATGGCTTCATGCAGGAATACGCGGTGGCGGAGATGTGGACCGACGCGCGGGTCCAACGGATTTACGGCGGCACCAACGAGATCATGAAAGAACTGATCTCGCGCAGTTTGTGAAAACACGTCGGGCTTATGGCCCAAGACAATAATATTAGGAGTAAACTATGACCATTCAACTGCATTGTTTTGGCGAAAGCGGACATTCCTACAAGGCTGCATTGGCGTTAGAACTATCTGGTCTGGACTGGGAACCAGTGTTTGTCGATTTTTTCAGCGGCGTGCATCGCAGCAGCGAATACCGCGAACTGAATGTGATGGCCGAAGCGCCGGTCATGATAGACGGCGATGTGCGCCTGTCGCAGTCCGGTGTCATCCAGCAGTATATCACCGATAAAACGGGCAAGTTTGGCGGTGCCTCCGCAGATAAATACGAAGTGCTGCGCTGGGTTCTGTGGGACAATCACAAACTGTCCAGCCAAGTGGGCATGACCCGGTTCCTGATGAACTTTCTGCCCGAAGACAAACGCCCTGCCGATGTGATCGGGTTTATGCAGAGCCGTCTCAAGGCTGCCTTCACAACACTGAACCACCATCTGGACGGCCGCGAGTGGATGGTCGGCAACAGCATGACCAACGCCGATCTGACGTGTTGCGGCTACCTGTTTTACCCTGAACCATTCGGCTTTGACCGCGCCGATTGGCCCCATATCGACGCCTGGCTGACCCGCATCAGCGAAACGCCCGGCTGGAAACACCCCTATGATCTGATGCCCGGCAACCCGTCGGATCGAGTTTAAGGAGAGCATCATGACCGAAGCTTATATCTATGACGCGCTGCGCACCCCCCGCGGCAAAGGCCGCAAAGACGGCAGCCTGCACGAGGTCACTTCGTTGCGCCTGTCCGCCCTGACCTTGAACGCGGTCAAAGAGCGCAACAATCTGATCGGCCATGCCGTTGAGGACGTGATCTGGGGCAACGTGACCCAGGTGATGGAACAGGGCGGCTGTTTGGCACGCTCGGCCGTATTGGCGTCCGATCTGGACGAGAGCATCCCCGGCCTCGCCATTAATCGGTTCTGCGCTTCGGGCATGGAAGCCGTCAACCTGGCGGCAAACCAGATCAAAGGCGGTGCTGGCAAAGGCTATATCGCCGGTGGCGTTGAAATGATGGGTCGTGTTCCAATGGGTAGCGATGGTGCAGCTATTGCCGTTGATCCGTCGATTGCCATGGATCAATATTTCGTACCTCAGGGTATCTCGGCAGATATCATCGCGACTGAGTATGGTTTCAGCCGCGATCAGGCCGATGCTCTGGCCGTAGAATCACAGCGACGCGCGGCACAGGCATGGGACGAAGGCCGTTTTGACAAATCCGTCATCACTGTGCGCGACCAAAACGGCCTGCCAATCTTGGACCGTGACGAATACATGCGCCCAAAGACCGACATGCAGTCGCTGGGCGGCCTGAACCCGGCCTTCCAGATGATGGGCGAGCAGATGCCCGGTTTCGACAAGGTTGCGATGATGAAGTACCCGCACCTTGAGCGGATCAACCACATCCACCACGCTGGCAACTCGTCCGGTATCGTCGATGGTGCGGCTGCGGTTCTGATTGGCAACAAAGAGTTCGGCGAAGAGTTTGGCCTGACCCCTCGTGCCAAGATCAAAGCCACCGGCAAGATCGGTCTTGATCCCACAATCATGCTGACCGGTCCGGTCCCCGTGACCAAGAAAATCCTGGCCGACAACGGCATGGCCATCAGTGACATCGACCTTTTTGAGGTCAACGAAGCCTTTGCTGCCGTCGTCCTGCGCTTCCAGCAGGCCTTTGATGTCGATCCTGCTTTGGTCAACGTCAATGGCGGCTCGATCGCGATGGGTCACCCGCTGGGCGCCACTGGCGCTATCATCATCGGTGCCCTGCTGGACGAGCTGGAGCGTCAGGACAAAGAAGTTGGTTTGGCCACGCTGTGTATTGCTTCCGGCATGGGTGCAGCTACCATCATCGAGCGCGTCTGATGCCAAAGCTGAACCTCTCCCAAATCCCTTTTGTCTCGAAGTGTTCATACCCGGGCAAACTGGCTCAGCCTTTTGAAGGCCGTTCCACCCAAAGATTGGGGGCGGAAAGCGGGTTGACGCAGTATGGTGTCAACATTGTCCGGATTGAACCGGGAGCCCCGTCATCGCTACGCCACTACCACATACAGCAGGACGAATTCCTGATGATGACCGAAGGCAAGCTGGTGTTGATCGATGACGACGGCGAGCACGAGATGCTTCCAGGCGATTGCGCCAGCTTTCCAGCTGGCGACGCCAATGGACACCAATTGGTGAACAGAACAAACGCACCCGCCGCCTTTTTGGTGGTGGGAACGCATACCCCAACAGAGACCGCTTTTTACAGCGATATCGACATGATGGTGAAAGTTGACCAAGACGGTTTCAACTTTACCCGCAAAGATGGCAGCCCGCTGACAGCTGACCAGATCGGAGATGAAGAATGACCGATTTTACATATGACGTAGACGCAGATGGCGTGGCCATCATCACCTGGGACGCGCCTGGCAAAAGCATGAACGTGCTGACCCGCGAAGCATTTGTGCTAGTCGAGGACTATATCGACCGTGCATTGGCGGATGACGCTGTCAAAGGCGTGGTGATCACCAGCGGCAAGAAAGACTTTGCCGGCGGTATGGATCTGAACGTTCTGGCCACCATCCGCGACGAATCCGGCGATGACCCAGCCCAGGGCCTGTTTGACTTCACCATGAACGGCCACCGTATCCTGCGCAAACTAGAACGCGCTGGCATGGCGCCGAAGACCAATAAGGGCGGCAAGCCAATTGCCTGTGCTATCAACGGCACCTGTGCCGGTATAGGCACTGAAATCGCGCTGGCCTGTCACCACCGTGTGATGACCGACAACCCAAAATCTAAAATCGGGTTGCCAGAAATCATGCTAGGCATCTTCCCCGGCGGCGGTGGCACCATCCGCTATTCCCGTATGGTTGGCGCGATGGCAGCGGCTCCGGTATTGCTGGAAGGCAAGATGCTGGACGCGAAGAAAGCCAAGGGTGCTAGCCTGATTGATGCCGTTGATGCGGACCCCTTGGAAGCTGCGCGCCAGTGGGTGCTGAACGCCACGCCAGCTGACATCGTTAAGCCATGGGATGCCAAGGGATATAAAATGCCAGGCGGCGCGCCCTACCATCCTGCTGGGTTCATGACCTTTGTGGGTGCCAGTGCCATGATCAACGGCAAGACCCAAGGCGCCTTCCCGGCAGCCAAAGCCCTGCTAAGCGCCATCTACGAGGGCGCGCTGGTCGATTTTGACAATGCATTAAAGATCGAGGCACGCTGGTTCACCAATGTACTTATGAACCCGTCGTCGTCGGCGATGATCCGCAGCCTGTTCATCAACAAGCAGGCATTGGAAAAAGGCGCTGTTCGCCCCGCGGGCATAGCAGATCAGTCGGTCAAGAAGGTCGGTGTTCTGGGCGCAGGCATGATGGGCGCAGGGATTGCACTGGTATCGGCGCAGGCTGGTCTGGAAGTGGTGCTGATCGACCGAGATCAGGCTGCTGCCGACAAGGGCAAGGCCTATTCCGAGACCTATATGGACAAAGGCATCAAGCGCGGTAAAGCCACGCCTGAGAAAAAAGAGACGCTGTTGGCGCGGATCACCGCTTCACCCGATCTAGAGCACCTGAAGGGCTGCGATCTGATCATCGAAGCGGTGTTCGAAGACCCAACCGTCAAGGCCGAGATGACCAAAAAGGTCGAAGCGATCATCCCCGACGATTGCATCTATGCCTCCAACACCTCGACCCTACCGATCAGCAGTCTGGCCGAAGCCTCGGTTCGCCCAGAGCAGTTCATCGGCATCCACTTCTTCTCACCAGTTGAGAAGATGTTGCTGGTGGAGATCATCAAAGGTGACAAAACCGGTGATCGTGCAGTGGCAAAGGCGCTGGATTATGTGCGTCAGATCCGCAAGACGCCGATTGTTGTGAATGATGCGCGGTTCTTCTACTGTAACCGCTGCATCATTCCCTATATCAACGAAGGTCTGCGGATGATCACCGAAGGTGTGTCGCCGGTGCTGATCGACAATGCAGCGCGCCAGCTTGGCTTCCCTGTAGGGCCGGTGCAACTGAACGACGAAACCTCTATTGATCTGGGCGCTAAGATTGCCCGCGCCACCAAGGCGGCGATGGGCGATGACTATCCCGATAGCCCTGGCGATGATCTGATCTTCTGGATGGAGGAACAGGGTCGTTTGGGTCGCAAGGCCAATGCCGGTTTCTTTGACTATGACGACAAAGGCAAACGGGTCGAATACTGGAAGGGCATGCAGGAGAAATACCCGCTGGCCGATGAACAGCCCGATCTGATCGAAGTACAGGAACGTCTGATGTTTGCTCAAGTTCTGGAGGCCGTGAAAGCACTGGAAGAAGGTGTGCTGGAAGACATCCGCGAAGGCGACGTTGGTGCCATCCTGGCCTGGGGCTTTGCGCCTTGGTCCGGTGGTCCCCTGAGCTGGCTGGATATCCTTGGTACGCCCTATGCAGCCGAGCGCTGTGATGAGTTGGAGGCTAAATTCGGTGAGCGTTTTGCCTGCCCGCCATTGCTGCGCGAAATGGCCGCCAAAGGTCAGAGCTTTTACGGTCGGTTCGATCCGGCGAAAAAGGCCGCTTGAGCGACCCAAAACCAAACTGGGCCATCCCGATGGGATGGCCTTTTCATATCAGCTTAGTTTCATCCGATCCAAACAGGAATAAGGGGCATCTGACCATCGCCATGCCCCTTAGATAGCCTGTGTATACTTTGCCTAGATGACCGGTACAAAGTGAACCTCGCCGTGACCTCCGGCTCCCAGAGGCATGTCATTGGTCCAAAATGCGTCATCTGCCATCATATTTACAACTAGCTCGCGCGCAGCAACCTGCGGCAAGACCCGGTATAACCCATGCTCGGTCGCTGCAGTGTCCAGGATATTTCTGGGCGTTGGGCTAAACCCCAGCAATCCCGCTTCAAGATAAATCACCTCATCCTGGGCGAACCGAGGCACCACCAACTCAATCCGCTCCCCCGGATATGCCCGGTGAATTCCTCGGTACCCCTCTAATGTGCAGGCAGGCACGACAACAAAAGGGTCACCCAAGGCATCCACCGCCAGATCACTTTCCAGCAAGATACCCTGATCCGGCATCACCCACATGGCCATCCGATTGTGCAACGCATCCTGCGGTACCAGCAACGGGCATTGTGCGGCGGGCTGATCTCCTTCGGGCACCAGAATCGTTTCCCGGTGCATTTCGGTAATGACCTGCATGCCGTGATCAAAAGTCAGGACACTGTCGCCCACACTCAACGCTTCAACCTGCCGCCAGCCCAAATTCGAGGCCACGTGTGTGCCAGCAAGAAAACCGCCCTGCCCTGTCGACACCATAGGATACTCGGTACTCATCACCGGTGCCATGGATGAAGCCTTGTGTTTGGTGATCCAGTCAAACATCGCCTTTTCCTTCTAAAAAGACGGCTTTGCCCGATGGCAAAAGCGCGCAGTATTCGTTTCAAGCCAAAAAGCCCGGCTTTCAGGCTGCAAAAGGGCCGGAAAAAAGGCATCTCGGGGTCATCGTCGGCAAATGACACTCAATGCCCATCAGAGCAGCGGATTAAGGCCATTTAGTCGACAACAGTTCAATCTCCTACCCAAGGGATAGAGGTGAATCGTTAAAAGAGTATTCAAATCGTCTGATATCTTCAGCACAACTGTGGGCCACCGCCTCGGCACTAAGATCATTGTAGTACCCCCGAAAATCGCGACACCGGGTCGAGCTATTGATGAAAGGCAGCTCCAGCGAGAAGCCAAGGGATCAAACAACGGCTGCGCGTCTTTGGTAAAATGTTCCAGCCGGATGTAAAGCTGGCACTGCTCGACGCCATCGCGATGCTGCATGTAGGAAACGGCTGGCGCGGCCCGGAATGTCGCCATGGTCTTGGGGATGGCAGGTGAAGTCGGCAAAACTCAAGATCTGCGCCAGATGCACCGCCGGGTTTTCGAAATTTTGCGCTTTTAGCCAATGATAGTAGCTGACCGCCCGGTCCCAGGGGTTGCGCACCATTGTGAAGGTAAACAATCCGCGAAGCATCTGATCCGGAACCAACCCCTCAATGTCCGCTAGGGTCGAATGTTTCCATTTGCGACCTCTTGTCGGCACATCCTTTATCCGTTGCCTCCTGCGGCGCGCCTTGGGTGTATCGCCCAGCATTATATCATCGGCCTTGGCACGCGATTCCAGTGCAAGCGCCAGGGCAGTGCCGCCGGTTTTTGGGATGTGGATAAACACGTAAGAACGGCCAGACGACAGGATCATAGCTCCACGCTATGGCATTGCGAAACAGAAGGAAACAACTCCAAAAGCGCTTCCCAGCGCAACCCCGCGGCAGGAGTATTTCTGAAAAGATGGAACAGCCGGAACAGCCGTCATCCGTTGGAAAACACTCCGCGGGCACTTCCCCAGTTTGTTCAGACCAAAAGCGGGCGGAACCCCTTTTCAATGGCCGCAAGATTGCGCAGTATCTATTCCCAGAGGAATTACCCCAAACGGGTAAGAGGGAGGACGTTTATGGGCTGGATGGCTGACGAGACCGGGCTGGAGAAGAATGCTGCAAACCATGTGGCACTGACGCCATTGTCACACCTGCGCCGCGCGGCACAGGTATATAAGGACCGTTTGGCTGTCAGTTACGGCACTCTCCGCAAGACATATGGCGAGTATTACCAACGCTGCAGCCAGTTGGCCTCGGGACTGGTGCAGCTTGGGGTCAAACCCGGAGATGTGGTTGCGACACTGATACCCAACCTGCCCGCCCAGGCTGAGGCCCACTTTGGCGTCCCCGCCTGTGGCGCAGTGCTCAACACCATCAATATCCGGCTGGACGTGGGTACGGTTGCCTATATCTTTGATCACGGTGGCGCCAAGGTTGTCTTGGTGGATTCGCAGTTCATGGAACTGGCCGAAGCAGCCAGTGAAGCGATGGAGGGGCCTGCCCCGGTTCTGATTGAAGTGGCCGACGATCAAGCAGGCTGGCACGCCAGCGGCAGACACACCACTTATGAAGATCTGCTGGGTAAAGGCGACCCGGATTTTGACTGGCTGTTGCCGCAGGATGAATGGGAAAGCCTAGCACTAAACTATACCTCAGGCACCACCGGCCGCCCCAAGGGCGTGGTTTACCACCATCGCGGCGCATATTTGATGACCATGGGCACGGTTGTATCATGGCGTATGGTGCTGCATCCCGTCTATCTGACCATAGTTCCTATGTTTCATTGCAACGGCTGGAATCACACCTGGATGATGCCTCTGCTGGGCGGCACTGTGGTGTGTTGTCGCGATGTCTCGGCCAAGGCAATTTACAATGCTATTCACTATGATGGTGTGACCCATTTTGGCGGCGCGCCAATTGTGCTGAACATGATCGTCAATGCTCCCGACGAGGACCGGCGGACCTTTGACCACCAAGTCGAGATCTTCACAGCAGGCGCCCCACCCGCGCCAGCGACATTGGCCAAGATCGAGGACCTGGGGTTCAACGTCACACAGGTCTATGGGTTGACCGAGACCTATGGCCACATCACCGAATGTTACTGGAAGGGCGGCGACTGGGACGAGTTGGATAAGCCCGGCATTGCAGCCATCAAAGCGCGTCAGGGTGTTGCAATGCCCATGATGGAACATGTGGTGGTGCGGGACAGCGATCACAATCCGGTGCCCATGGACGGCGTCACGCAGGGCGAGATCGCCATTCGCGGCAACTCGGTGATGAAAGGATATCTGAAGAACCCCGAAGCCACCGCAGAGGCATTTGCCGACGGATATTTCAACTCTGGTGATATCGCTGTGCAACACCCCGATAGTTACGTGCAAATTGCAGATCGGGCCAAGGACATCATCATCTCGGGCGGCGAGAATATATCCTCAGTCGAGATCGAAGGCGTGTTAATGGAACATCCGGCTGTAAATCTGGCAGCGGTCGTGGCCAAACCCGACGATAAATGGGGTGAAGTGCCCTGCGCCTTTGTCGAACTGAAACCGGGGGCCACAGCCGATGAGGCTACTCTGATCAGTTTTACCCGACAAACGCTGGCGGGCTTCAAGGCACCTAAAAGGGTGCTGTTCCAAGATCTTCCCAAGACCTCTACCGGAAAGATCCAGAAGTTCGAACTACGTAAGCTTGCCCGAGATCTCTGAACACCGGCACCATCAGTAACAAAAGCCCCTTTGTCAGCAATGCCGTTTGCCGACAAAGGGTCAACCGTGTTAGCTTCACGCAGCAATTGAGGCACAGGCAAGAACAAGCAGATGACTGCACTCAGGGAATATCAACGGCTTGAGGCTGCGGGCCTGTGGCGCGCCAGCCCCGAGGACCAACGTCGAGACGTGATTGTCTCAATCGGCGATGCAACTCTTACGATCACTAATATGAAAGACCAACCTCTGGCCCATTGGTCTCTGGCGGCTCTGAAGCGGTTCAATCCGGGACAGTTTCCAGCCATTTTTCACCCAGATGGCGATCCGGGCGAAACACTAGAGCTGGCTGAGGATGAAACAGCCATGCTCGATGCTATTGAAAAGGTGCGGCTGGCCATCGAAGGATCGCGTTCTCATCCGGGACGGTTGCGAGCGGTAAGTGTCCTTGGCAGCCTTGGGCTAATTGCGGCCCTATTGGTGTTCTGGTTGCCCGGCGCCATGATGCGCCATACGGTCAGCGTCGTTCCAGAGATCAAACGAAAAGCCATTGGCCAGGCGTTACTGGGCCGAATTGAGCGTGTCTCAGGCCAAGCCTGTTCGACCCCGGAAACGGCGCCGATTCTAGCCCAACTTGCCCAACGCACCGGTGCGCGGCAGGTTGTGGTACTGCGCACGGGCGTGGTCTCCAGCCTGCACCTTCCCGGAGGCATCATCCTGCTGAACCGTTCGCTGATCGAGGGTTACGAAGACCCGGCAGTGGCGGCTGGTGCGGTGCTGATTGAGCGCGCTCGTGCCCAAGCCAGAGACCCATTGGCCGAGGTGCTGAAGTCTGGCGGGATGCTGGCCTCGTTCCGCCTGCTAACCACCGGAAAATTAAGCCGTAGCAGCCTGGACCACTATGCTGAAGCCATGATCAGCGCAACACGTCCAGAAGTTCCTGAAGAGCAATTACTGGCCGTTTTTGCTCAGGCGGCAATCCCTTCGACACCTTATGCCTACGCTCTGGATATCACCGGTGAAAACACCCTGGGCCTGATCGAAGCGGACCCAATGGCAGGGCGCAGCCTGGAGCCGATCCTGAACGACCGCGATTGGGTGCAGTTGCAGAACATTTGCGGATCTTAACAGTACTGAAAATGCCCCATGGCCCGGAATTTTCAAAGTTTCCGAACCGGGAAATTCGAATCTTCCGGACACCACTGCGCTTGCTTGGCCATCAAAAGTCAGGACGTAGACACATCCGCTTGGGGCGCTCTGCGCGGACTACTTACTAAGACGAGCGCCTGAATAGCCCGCAGCGCGAACCTGTTTCAGTGCCGCCTGGGCCGTTGCATCGACGCGAAACGGTCCGGCCAGAACGACCTTGAACACCTGCCCTTTGCGGGTGACATTGCCCAGACGCACTGGCAAACCACTGGCTGCAAGCGCTTGGGCAGCTTGGCGTGCTGTTGTCGGGTCGGCATAGGTTGCGGCACGCACGTAGCGGTTCGGCATTGGTGCTGCCAAAATAGTTGTCGCGTCAGGAGCCGAGCGGGTAGATAGGCGCATTACCAGATCTCCTTGCTCTTCAACTGGACTACGCGCTGCGTTTGCAGACAGGTTGACAACTGGGCGGTCCAGCGGCAGGGCAACCAACTTGCGTGGTACCGTGCGCGTCCAGATCAAATCGCTTTGCGCATCCCCGACTTCGGTGCGCATCGCCCGATGTCCATTCAGCCGGTCGTCGTCACGATTCACCAATACATACCCACGAGGCACCTCGACCACACTGCCGATCACCGCAGGTTTCAGCCCACGTTCAGCCCTGTGGAGGTTCAACCGATCATCCTCCCAAACCGAGCGATACCCTGTAGGTGCATCAAGCCCCTGGCTATGGCGACGAGCCTGATACACATGGGTCTGCACCACACGCGTGTTTGGAGACAGTGGTAACGCAGGTTGCGAACCTATTGCCGAATCATAGGTGACCGACGACCCAACTTGCGACCCGCAACGTGCACTCTCATTGATATATTGCTGACTAAGGGCCGAGGCATTGGAACAAGCGCCCGACGTTTGCGTTGTTGGCACCGCGGTGCTGGTGGCAACAGCTACTGGCGTGGCAAGCTGCCGTGTAGGCTTGGTCGGCGCCGTTGTTCTTACTGGGGCAGAAGCAGCAGTTGAACTTGCAACAGCCGCGATTGTTGTCGGGCGCTGCGGCTTGGTCGGGGCAGCAGTTGCCGGAGCCGTAGAACTGGCCACAGATGTTTCCGGTTTCGCCGGAGGTGTCGCGGCAGGTTGCTGGGCGGTGGGCACGGTGATCAACTGTGGTGCCGTGCTTTGCGTTGGCGTGCGGGTCGCGCCCGCCACAGCTGTGGGCTGATAGCCGCAAAGCTGCTTGCGCGAGCGGCTGACCCTCGGCACCCAGTTAACATTGCCATCAATGCCGGCCCGAATGAACACGCAGCCCTTGCTATCGACGTATTGTTTGCCCTTATACGAGGCCGGTGGGAACTCTGCCGGAGGGCCTGCATTTTCCAGAGATTGGGCCTGCACCACGGGCACGCCCATCGCGCAGGTCATTATGCTCAGTGCAATAACTCTAGTGATTTTCATAACCGCGCCCCACAATATATGGGTCGACGATGCCCGAAAAGCGATTCGGAGTAAAGCACGGTTTGTGGACAATAATGAGGCGATCAGGCGAATAGTTGCGCAATCGCCCCATAATTTATTTACGAACCCTCTGTTTTTTATTTGGTTCCGAACATGCGGTCACCCGCATCCCCCAGACCAGGCATGATATAGCCTTTTTCGTTCAGCTCGCGATCCAGCGACGCCGTCACAATCGGCACATCCGGATGCGCCTCTTTCATCCGCGCAACTCCTTCAGGGGCAGCCAGCAGGCAGAGGAAACGAATGTCGGTGGCACCTGCCTCTTTCAGCAGATCAATCGCCGCAACCGAGCTGTTGCCGGTGGCCAGCATCGGATCCACTGCAATCACCAGCCGGTCGTGCATCCCTTTGGGCACTTTGAAGTAGTACTGAACCGGCTGCAGAGTTTCCTCGTCGCGGTACAAACCAACAAAACCAACTCGGGCCGAAGGGATCAGTTCCAGAACTCCGTCCAGCATGCCGTTGCCTGCCCGCAGGATCGACACCAGCGCCAGTTTCTTGCCGGCTAGGATCGGCGATTCCATCTCTTCCATCGGGGTTTCGATGGTGGTGGAGACAAGTGGCATCTCGCGGGTGATTTCATAGGCCAGCAGTTGGGTGATCTCGTGCAGCAACTGACGGAACCCAGCGGTCGAGGTGCCCTTGTCGCGCATCAGTGTCAGCTTGTGTTGCACCAGCGGGTGCTTAACGACGGTCAGATGTTCAGTCATTTAAATCTCCAGTCTCTTCTTCACCCGATCCCGGGTGGCGTCATCACAAAAAGCGGCCGCTAGGGCGGTCGCATTCAGGGCGGCAAAATCATCCACATCCCAGCCGAATGCCTGTTTCAGCATCTCATACTCGCGGCGCATCGTCGTGTGGAAAAACGGTGGGTCATCGGTGGACACCGTGACCGGCACGCCCGCATCGCGCAGACGGGCAATCGGATGTGAGGCAAAATCCGGATAGACCCCCAGCACAACGTTCGAACCGGGGCAGACCTCAAGCACTGTGCCGCGATCAACCAGCTCATGTACCAGATCGGCATCCTCGATGGCACGCACGCCGTGACCAATACGCTCAACGCCTAGGATCCGCACCGCATCGCGCACACTCTCGGGGCCGCCAAACTCTCCCGCATGGGTGGTCAGGCGCAGCCCAGCTTCGCGCGCGCAATCAAAACTCCAGGCGAAATCACCTTGTGTTCCCATGCCCTCATTTCCGCCCATACCAAAGCCAACAATCCAATCGCCAGCCGTGTCAGCGGCACATCGCGCGGCTTTTTTTGCCATGTCTGGCCCGAAATGGCGCACACAGGTCACAACACCACGTAGGGTGATGCCAAACCGTTTCTCTGCTTCCTCAGAAGCATCCTGAATAGCTGCCAGATAGTCTTTCCAAGCCGCCAAATCGCCGCCGCCACAGAAATCAGGGCTCAGGAAGCTCTCGGAATAGACCACGCCGTTTGCGGCACTTTCTTCAAGAATCGCCAACGTCAGGCGGCGGAATTCTTCCGGTCCGGTCAGCACTTCACTGGCAGCTTCGTACACTGACAGGAAATGCGTAAAATCGCGGAAATCATAACCGCCATCAGCGCGAAAAATTCCGCTCAGGTCCATTTTCTTTTCATACGCCAGCTGGCGAATGAAGGCAGGTGGCGCGGCACCTTCATGATGCAGGTGTAATTCAATTTTGGGCAGGTCAGCAACGGTCATAAGAAGCTCCTTCCTGGGCCTTCTGACACAATTCCAAGATGATCCGCAATGCTCGCGGCTACATCTACGTAGGCCACCGAGCCGACAGGGCCCGCGCCAAGCCCGGCAATCAGCACCGGTACCTGTTCGCGGGTGTGATCCGTGCCCGGCCAACTGGGGTCATTGCCGTGGTCGGCGGTCAGCAGCAACATGTCACCGTCACGCAGGTTTGCGATGATCTTGCCAATCTCGGCGTCGAACCATTCGAGCGCGCGCGCATAACCCGAAATGTCGCGGCGATGCCCGTAAAGACTGTCAAACTCAACAAAATTGGCAAATGTCAGGCTACCATCAGTGGCGTTATCTACCCGATCTGCTAGATATCCCATCAATTGTGCATCGGTGCCCTTTTGCGACGTGTCGATGCCCTGCATGGTGAAGATGTCGCCGATCTTGCCAATCGCATGCACCGCACCGCCCACATTCTGCACCCAATTGGTCAACACAGGCGCTGGCGGAGTGATGGCAAAGTCCCGCCGATTGGTGGTGCGGGTGAACCCATCCTGAGCATTGCCAATAAAGGGTCGCGCAATGACTCGGCCCACTTTCATCTTATGCAGGTGGGGCGCGATCGTTCGGCACAGATCTAACAAACGATCGAGCCCAAAACTCTCTTCATGGGCAGCGATCTGCATCACACTGTCAGCCGAGGTGTAGACAATCGGTTTACCGGTCATCATGTGCTCTTCGCCGAGACGCTCGATAATGGCGGTGCCCGGTGCATGACAGTCACCGAGGATGCCGTCCGTACCCGCGACCTTGGCCACATATCGGCTCAGGTCGGCAGGAAACGCAGGTACGGTATCCGGGAAAAAGCACCAGTCCCAGGGCACTGGCAAGCCAGCCAACTCCCAATGCCCCGAAGGCGTATCCTTGCCCCGGCTCACCTCGGCCGCGCAGCCCCAGCGTCCCTGCGGTGTGGTGTCCAAACCCGAAAACGGCACGGTTGAGGCCAACCGCATCGCCGCGCCCAACCCCAGCTTCTCAAGCGTGGGCAGGGTTAAAGGCCCGTTTCGCCCTTCCTCGGCCCGCCCCTCAGCACAGGCCTGAACGATATGCGCCAGCGTATTGGCGCCCAGATCCGGCAGATCACCGTTATAGAAACTGCTGGCATCCGGTGCGCCGCCGATGCCTACGGAATCCATCACCACCAGAAACGCACGCGACATCAAGAGATCCTTTCGTGAATCAGATCCGGCACAGGTTTTGCCTCGGGTGAAATGGTGATCGCTGCGTGCAAACTTGCCTCGGCGACATTCGCGTCATCTTCACGCGTGGCATGGATGATCGCCAGTGGCGCACCTTTTTCAACCTTCTGGCCCAGACGTGCCACTCCGGCCAGACCAACTGACGGGTTCACCCGGTCACTTTCGACCATCCGGCCACCACCAAGCCGCACAACGGCAAGGCCCAGCGCCTCGCCGTCGATGGCCGTGACATAACCAGACTGTTTGGCCGTAACTTCGCGGATCACCGTTGCTTCGGGCAGGAACCGTTGCCAATTGTCGGCAAATCCCAGCGGGCCACCAACGGCTGCAATCATGCGGCCAAACCTGTCTGCCGCCTGACCACCAGACAGGGAGGCGGCAATGCGGCTGGCCCCGTCTTGTTCATCTGCGGCCAATCCAGCGTCGGCCAGCAAAATCCCACCCAGTACCGCTGTGATTTCAGCAAGAGGGCCAGCGGCGGAACCAGTCAGCACCTTCATGATCTCGGCTACTTCCAGTGCATTGCCCAAGGCTGGCGCCAGCGGTTGGTTCATATCTGTAATCACCGCCGAAGTTTTACACCCCGCCGCATTGGCCGTTTCACTGAGAGAAATTGCAAGCGCCCTTGCCTCGTCGATGGACTTCATAAACGCGCCCGAGCCCACTTTGACATCCAATACCAATCCATCCGGGCTGGCGGCTAATTTCTTGGACAGGATCGAGGCCGTGATCAAATCCAGACTTTCCACCGTCGAAGTCACATCGCGGATTGCATAGAGCCGCCTGTCGGCCGGGGCAATTTGAGCAGTGGCGCTGACAATGGCGCAGCCAGCCTCGCGCATGATCTGCACCAGCCGATCCTGCGGCACCTGGGTTGTGACGCCTGGAATGGCCTCCATTTTGTCCAGCGTCCCGCCGGTATGGCCAAGCCCCCGCCCCGAGATCATTGGCACATATGCTCCACATTCCGCCAAAGCTGGGGCCAATAACAACGAGACACAATCACCGACACCGCCAGTGGAATGTTTGTCCAGCACTGGGCCATCTAGATCCCAGTTCAGAAATTCACCACTGTCACGCATGGCCAGCGTCAGGGCACGGCGCCCCTCGCGCCCCAGCCCACGTAGGCAGACTGCCATGGCAAAGGCCCCCGCCTGCGCGTCGCTAACGGTGTTGTCCGCCAAACCTTGGGCAAACCAGCGCAACTGATCCTCGCTTGGGGTTTCCCCGCGCCGCAGAGCGGCGATGATCGCACGGGCGTCCATCCTATTAGCTCCGATCCATGTGAGTGGCGTCGAATTTACCCGGTAGAAGATCGCCAATTGTCGTACTCTGTTCACCGCCATCAGTTGTGGCCAGCGTCACCGAAACATCGCCAGTTCCGAATTCAGCCAGCTTTTGACGGCAGCCGCCGCAAGGCGGAATCGGCGACGGGCAATCCGCAATCACAAACACTTCGGTCAATGTGGTCTCGCCCGCAGCGACCATGGCTGCAATGGCTCCAGCCTCAGCACAAGTGCCTTCGGGATAAGCGACGTTTTCGACATTACAGCCCACATAAACCTTGCCAGAAGCGGCACGGATCGCGGCCCCCACCTTGAAGTTCGAATAAGGCGCGTGGGCATTCAGGCGCACAGCGCTGGCGGCGTTTTTCAGGCTCATGTGGTCTCCAAACTGGTGGCGAAGGTGCCCGGCAGGCTGACCTCCAAGAGTTCCAGATCATCCGATGCATCCGACAGTCGGGTTTTCATTCCGGGCGGAATAACAAAAGCGTCTCCGGATTCAAGACTATATGGCTCACGCCCCTCGCCGTGCAAGGTCACCTGACCCGTCATCACAAAGGCAAACAAGATATCAGTGTCATGGCTGGCAAAAGGACTGTCGCCCAGCCCCTTACGCACCACCTGCACCCCGGCGACGCCTTTGGTATTGGCGGCAATGGTGGTATCGCGGCAAATGAACCCCGGCAGGCGGAAATCCTGCCACTCGGCATCTTTGGCCTGATTGTAGACAAACCGCTGCCCCTGCCATTCGCGGTCCGTGCGCAGGTCCGGCGTGGGCAGGGTCATGTCGTGGTCGATTTCAGTGACATGTTCAGCTGGCACGCCGATTTCGATCACCTGCACATTATCACTAGCTTCCAACACCCGGTGGCGAATTTCAGGCGGCTGAATGAAACAATCGCCAGCGGTCAGACGCATCTTGGGGCCTTGATCTTCGTAAACCACATCAACCCAGCCGTGGATGCAAAAGATCAGCTGAAACCCAACCCGGTGGAAATGCACCATATCCGGCACCGGGCCACCATCTGGAATGCGAATGTGACTGGCGATAATCGATCCGCCCAGCCGCGACGGCACCAGATCGCGGTAATGCATGCCAGCGCGCCCAATAATCCAGGGTGCCTGATCCTTGAGCCTGCGCACCACAAAGGAATGCACGGTTTCCGGCATCACCAGCGGCGGATGGCGGTCGTCGATTTCAATCAAAGTGCCATTTGGGGCGGTCAATCGACGTTGACCATCAGCAAATGCATCTGGGTCTTCGGTCAGAATACGCAATGTTCCTGCAGCTTCTGGCGCGCCTTTTTCAATGCGCAAGCGCAGCCCGTGGCCGGAAAACACCGCTACGCTGGGATCATCAGCCGGGTAGATCGAATCCATCCGCATCCCCAAAACCTTGGTATAAAACGGAATATCGTTGCGCAATTCCTGCGTCGGCAATCGCATTTCAGCTATTGTAGCCATTATCCAAAACTCCCTAGCTTTTTGCAGCAGAGTGAGCACATTAGATAAGATGTGCAAGAAGTCGCGCGGAAGATGTACGGCCTATATTCAACCATTTCCCCTACGTAAGAATTGGTTTAACACTAAACTACATATTTTTGGAGCGCCCAATGTCCGACACTCAGAACCTCCGCCAGGCAGCCCTGCACTATCACGAGTTCCCCAAGCCCGGGAAACTGGAGATCCGTGCAACCAAACCGATGGCCAATGGTCGCGATCTGGCCCGCGCTTACTCCCCTGGTGTTGCCGAGGCCTGCATCGAGATCAAAGCCGACCCTGCCAATGCGGCCCGCTATACGTCGCGCGGCAATCTGGTGGCCGTGGTGACCAATGGCACCGCAGTGTTGGGACTGGGCAACATTGGCGCGCTGGCCTCTAAACCGGTAATGGAAGGCAAGGCAGTCCTGTTTAAAAACTTTGCGGGCATCGACTGTTTCGATATCGAAGTCAACGAAAGCGACCCAGAGAAACTGGCCGATATTGTCTGCGCGTTGGAGCCGACCTTTGGTGCCATAAACCTTGAGGACATCAAGGCTCCGGATTGTTTCATCGTCGAGAAGATCTGTCGCGAGCGGATGAATATCCCGGTTTTCCATGATGATCAGCACGGCACCGCCATTGTCGTTGGCGCGGCGGCTAAAAACGCGCTGCACGTGGCTGGCAAAAGCTTTGAAGATATCAAGATCGTTTCGACAGGTGGTGGCGCGGCGGGCATTGCCTGCCTGAACATGTTGCTGAAACTGGGCGTCAAACGCGAGAATGTCTGGCTCTGCGATATTCACGGGTTGGTCTATGAGGGCCGCACCGAGGATATGAACCCGCACAAGGCTGCCTTTGCTCAGGCCTCGGACCTGCGCACGTTGGATGATGTCATTGACGGTGCTGATCTGTTCTTAGGGCTGTCCGGCCCCAACGTCTTAAAACCCGAAATGGTCGCTAAGATGTCGGACCGCCCGATTATCTTTGCTCTGGCCAACCCCAACCCAGAAATCATGCCTGATGCCGCCCGCAAGGTGAAACCCGACGCCATCATCGCCACCGGGCGCAGCGATTTCCCCAATCAGGTCAACAATGTACTGTGTTTCCCGTTTATCTTTCGCGGAGCACTGGATGTCGGCGCCACCGAGATCAACGATGCTATGCAAATTGCCTGCGTCGATGGCATTGCTGAAATGGCGCGCGCCACCACCTCTGCCGAAGCTGCGGCTGCCTACAAGGGCGAACAACTCACCTTTGGGGCCGACTACCTGATCCCCAAACCCTTTGATCCAAGACTAGTTGGGGTTGTGTCGTCCGCTGTGGCCAAGGCGGCGATGGAAACTGGTGTCGCCACCCGTCAGATCGACGACATGGAAGTCTATAAGCAAAAACTGAACCAGACGGTGTTCAAATCGGCATTGCTGATGAAGCCGGTGTTCGAGGCCGCCCGTGTCGCCTCGCGTCGGATCGTCTTTGCCGAGGGCGAGGATGAACGGGTGCTGCGCGCCGCTCAGGCAATCTTGGAAGAAACCACGGAAACACCCGTTTTAATCGGGCGTCCCGAGGTGATCGACGCACGCTGTGAAAAGCTGGGGCTGGATATCCGCCCTGGCAGCGACTTTCAGATCGTCAATCCCGAGAACGATCCGCGCTATTACGACTACTGGAACAGCTACCATCGCCTGCTGCAGCGTCAGGGCGTCACCCCTGACATTGCCAAGGCCGTCATGCGCACCAACTCAACCGCGATCGGCGCGATCATGGTGCAACGCGGCGAGGCAGACAGCCTGATCTGCGGCACATTCGGCGAGTATCGCTGGCATATGAACTATCTGTCTCAGATCTTGGGCGGTAGCAGCTATGAGCCACATGGCGCATTGTCGCTGATGATCCTGGAGGACGGCCCTCTGTTCATTGCTGACACCCATGTCCGGGTCGAACCGACGCCAGAGCAGATCGCACAATCGGTGATTGGGGCTGCCCGCCACGTGCGGCGCTTTGGTCTGGAACCCAATATCGCCCTGTGCTCGCAGTCCCAGTTTGGCAATACCAACTGCGATACAGGCGCCCGCTTGCGCGCCGCGCTGGAGATCCTCGACGATAAGCCGCGGGATTTTGTCTATGAGGGCGAAATGAACATCGACTCCGCTCTGGACGCCGAGTTGCGCAACCGGGTCTTCCCAAACTCACGGATGGAGGGCGCGGCCAACGTGCTAATCTTTGCCCACGCCGATGCCGCCAGCGGTGTACGCAACATCCTGAAAATGCGGGCCGACGGGCTTGAGGTCGGACCGATCCTGATGGGCATGGGCAACCGCGCCCACATTGTCTCGCCCTCGATCACTGCTCGCGGATTGCTGAACATGGCTGCCATTGCGGGCACTCCGGTGACCCATTACGGCTGACCGTGGGTGTTGCCTCCTAAAGGCAAGTAATACGGGGGGGGCAGCCTGAAAAGCTGCCTTTTCTCAATAGCCGGCAAACTTTATGTGGCTGATCACCTTCTACTCAACAATTGCGTTCACCTAGGCTCAGGACCCATTAATTCACTTGAGGAGTTGATGCCGTCATGATTCAAGTTCCCCAAATTTGGGGGTACTATGAGCA
>Ga0209395_1002130_pt1 | contig 26587 bp, 24 predicted proteins | sample GOMGulsemesocosm_3_FD_184635 | JGI IMG/M metagenome (GOLD analysis project Ga0209395, IMG submission 184635) | Methane-oxidizing microbial communities from mesocosms in the Gulf of Mexico - GOM9D Gulf of Mexico (SPAdes) (version 2) | ecosystem: Environmental > Aquatic > Marine > Cold seeps... | reverse complement strand
GATTGAGCTGTTATTAAAAACTGATACCTTATTGACGACGCCACTACACATTGCGGCTGATTTTGCACAAACATACGATCTTCGGGTCATGCGACTGCCTATTACGCTTAAACCGCAGCAATATTACTTGTTATGGCATGCGAAACACCATCAAGATCCTGAGCATACTTGGTTCAGAGAATTATGTTTTCCCTTCTTAAACAAGCATCTTGAGCGTACCAAAATCATAGGTATGAAATTACTTCATGATAGTAAGTAATAAATGCAATTTTAACTCATGCTTTGGTTGTATTAATATGAGTGTAAATAAGGGCAACTGATTAACCTTATATAACAGTGTAATAAACGAGGAGTTGGAATGGAATTAACTGCGTGGATGTCTTTAGCGCTGATTTGTGTGATGGGGGCTATGACGCCGGGTCCGAGTCTGGCGGTTGTGTTAAAGCATACTATCTCTGGTGGTCGTGTTAATGGTGTTGCCGCCAGTATTGCTCATGGTGTGGGTGTTGGTGTGTATGCCACGTTAACTGTGATTGGCTTAGCTATCGTGATCCAACAAACGCCTTGGTTATTTAATGTGATCAAATATGCGGGCGTTGCTATGCTACTGCGTTTGGCTTACAAGGCGTTAACCTCAAAACCTGCATTGGATGATGTGGAGCAGCAAGAGGAAACGGTGACTTTAAAAGGGAGTATCGTACAGGGTTTTATGATCGCGTTTCTGAATCCAAAATTAGCGATTTTCTTTTTAGCCTTATTTGGTCAATTTGTCGAAGCGGATGCGGGGTGGTTACAAAATCTGATCATGGTGGGTACAGTATTTAGTATTGATACCTTGTGGTATTGCATCATTGCGATTGTATTATCGCAGTCGTCATTGCTTGCTAAATTAAAAAATAATGTACACAAAATTGATAAGGTAACTGGTGTGGTCTTACTGGCAGTAGCTGCACGAGTTGCAATCTAGTTTTACTGAAATCGATAATCACGCCTGACAAGACTCAAGTTCGTTATTCGTGGCTATGATTGGATTGCGGGAAACCCATTTAAGTGCAAAGACCAAGCTTAGCATCATGGTATAAATGATACTTGTTGCAGCAAGTACCGCCCACCATCCCTCTATTTGCCAACAGTAAATAAGAATAAAGCCACCGACACTACCGCCAGAATAGTACATGACAAGATATAGTGCGGTCGCTGTTGATTTACCCTGAGTTGCGCTGCGCCCGATATGGCTATAAGCAAGAGCATGAATAAAGAATGCGCCAGCGCTTAATACTAATAAACCGATAATGATTGTCAGCATCGTTTGCAGCGATAGGATGATGAGTCCGACCAAGCTAATGCCGATCCCGAGTAATAGCCCGCTGAATAAGGAGTTGTTATGCATCCAACGTCCACTTAATCTTGCTGATAATGTGCCGCTGAGATAACACAGGAACATCAGTGATAATAAGCTGGCGGGTAAGGAGATAGGCGCGGCAGATAATTTAAATCCCATCACTGAAAAAATATTAATGAATACCGAAAAATTGAGTCCTCCAATCAACATAGCAAAAATCAGATTCGGGTTTTTAATATGCCTGACTATTTGTATTACATGATGTTGTAATCTACCTTGTCGGGCGATAAAGTGGCGTTGTTTTAATATTAGTGGGAATATAATGAGCAGTGCTATGCCACTGAGTATCGACATCGTAAGTGTCGTCCACTGTAAGCCGATTATATCGGTCATGACGCCGCCGTATATACGACCAATAATACCGCCTAAAGTATTGGCACTGATGTAACCGCCAATTGCGATCAACATTGCTGGTGGCTCTAACTCTTCTGCCATATAGGCCACTGCCACGGCAATAAATCCTGCCAGTGCAATGCCAAGTGCTGCACGCAGTAATATTAATGTGTGTAGATCTGCGCTAATAAACATTAAAAAATTAATACAGGGGATCAGTATTAAACTGCAACGCATGATTGGTCTGCGACCAATAATTTCAGATAAGATTGCCCAAGGCAGCAGTGATAAGGCGATAGCTAAGGAAGTGCTCGAAAATAACCAGTTAACTTGTAATTCGGTGGCGTTAAACTTAACCATGAAATACGGCAGTAGAGGCTGAAAATAGTACAAATTGCAAAACACCAAAAATGAACCTAGTCCAAGCCCTAGGGTTACTTTTTTATAATCTTGAGAGTGCAGTGCAATCATTGATCTGTCCTGGAAATAGCGAAGGTAATGGCATGTTCTGCTTTATTAGAGTCATGCAGTACTAACAATGCTTATAGATTAGCGATCTAATGCTAATATGAAAAATATATAAATATCATGGGAGGTATCTATTTTAGTTATGCTTAATTCTAAAATACTACATTATTTTGCCACTATTGTTGCACAGGGCAGTTATACCAAAGCGGCTGAGCATCTTGGTATTGCGCAGTCGGCGTTGAGTATTGCCATGCGTAAATTTGAAGACCAAATAGGTATGCCATTATTAATTCGCAGCAGCAAAGGCGTGGTTGTGACTAAAGAAGGGGAAGTCTTACTTGTCCACAGTAAAGATATTCTTACTCGTATTACAGATGCTGAAACTGCATTAAATGATTTGCGGGGTTTGGATCAAGGTGAGGTGAGTATTGGTATTCCGGGGATGATGGGTTCGTATTTCTTTCCCGAAATCTTAATGGCCTTCAAGTTTAAGTACCCTCATTTAAACTTAAGCATTGTCGAAGCGGGTACGCAAACGATTAAAGAAAAGTTACTCTCTGGTGAATTAGATTTGGGGGTTATTGTCGATGACCATGTGCCTGAAAGTTTGCACGTTCAGTATTTGATTCGTCCACAAATGGTGGCTGCTGTAGGCAAAAATCATGCCTTGGCAGATGCTAGGTCGGTAACCTATGCCGATTTTTTTACCCATGAATTAGTTATGTTTAAGGCGGGTTATTTTCATCGAGAAGTGATTGATGGTCTGTGTAAGGCGAATAATATGACCGCCAATTACTCTTTTGAAACAAACCTGATCACCATGATCCTTAATATTGTTAAAAATGAATTTGCTATTACGGCATTACTGGAGTTAGTCACAGATCAAGAAGCGGACGTTAAAGGTATACCGTTTGATCCACCTATTTATTTGGATCTCGCACTTGCGTGGCGTAAAGATGGATATTTGTCTTTGGCTAATCGACGCTTTGTTGAATTTACTCTTGCGCAGGTGAGTGAGTAGAAAATTAACGATAACTTCAAAAATATGAGCAATATTGTACTATAAAATAATACACCAATAGGATGAGTAATAAGATGTCTCAAATCAGCAAGGAAAAAGCTGAATTTAAAATTGTAGATGCCCTTAACGGGTTGGAAGTTGTGGATGCTGATTATCAAGAACAGACATTTTCCAAACACGTACATGAAGGTTATACGATAGGTGTCATAGATAAAGGTGCGCAACGATTTGACCGCAGTGGGAACACACATATAGCGGATGAAAACTCGATTATTTTTGTGAATGCCGATGATGTTCATACGGGGGAGTCTGCGACTCAGGAAGGTTGGCGGTACCGGGCTATGTATCCTCATCCGTCACATTTTGAGAGTATGACGAATGATCTTTATGATGGTCTGTTTAACGCGCCTTATTTTAATCATGCCGTGGTTAAAGACCCACAGTTATCAGCGCAATTAAGACTACTCTTTGCTCAAATAGACAGTAATGCCTCAAAATTACTCATTGAAACAATTTTATATAGCACCATGATGAATATGACTCTTCGTCATTCATCGATGAAAAATACACCTGGAGATATATCGGGTAGTAAGCAGAGATTATTGTTAGTAAAAGAATATCTTGATGCGCATCCTGAAGAGGATGTATCATTACTAACGCTTGCCACTATGGCTGGATTAAGTCAGTTTCATTTCATTCGACAATTCAAAAAAATGTTCCATATTGCCCCTCATGGTTACCAGATTCAGGTTCGTTTGAAGAAGGCTAAGGCTTTGTTAATACTTGGTGTGAAGCCCGTGCAAGTGGCGGCTGATTGTGGCTTTCACGATCAGAGCCATCTCAATCGACACTTTAAAAAAGCAATGGGTACGTCGCCGAGTAAATTTCAAAAACAAGCAGTTTTGTACAAGATGCTTTAGCATTTTAATTTTAAGCTACTTCTAAATATTGAAGGAGTTTACTTATGCTAAATGAAACTGATGTCGCCTGTAACCTTGTAACAAGCCCGATAACAAGCGATGTGAAAACAATTAATCGAGCGGTGATAGATATTATGCCGCTGGCACTGGCAACTGTACCTTGGGGGATTTTATGTGGTTCGCTAGCGATTAAAATTGGACTGACGGCTATCCAAACTCAGTTAATGTCGTTACTGGTTTTTGCTGGCGCTGCACAACTCGCCAGTATTACTATTATGGGGGCAGGGGGAGCCATCTCATCTATTTTCTCATCTACTTTTGTGATCAGTTCTCGTCACCTTTTGTATTCAGCCGTGTTTAGAGAGCATGTTCGGCAGCGTTCTTTTTTATCACGAAGTTGTATTGCCTTTTTTCTCACGGATGAAATGTTTGCAGTGACTTGTGCTTATATCGAAAAACATAAGACCTTTTCTGCACTATATGCGGTAAGTGCTGGTATTACGTTTTATGTTGTTTGGAATGCCTCTACGTTCGCAGGTATTGTTGCGGGGCAATACATTCCGAACCTAGAAAATTTAGGGTTAGAGTTTGCGATCGCCGCGACCTTTATTGCCATCGTTATCCCGTCAATTAAAGATTCATCAATACTTATTGCTGTCATTGTGAGTGGCTTTAGTGCCTTAGTATTATCCATTTATATACCTGATTCAGCACTTATTATTGCAACTATTTGTGGCATGTTAGCGGGCTATTTCACCTCAATTAAGGAGTAACATGATGGATCATTTTGGGCAAGTGTTAGGTGGGATGGCATGTATTACATTTTCATGTCGGTATTTGTTTTTATCTCGCAGTGTTTCATTTGAATTAAGCCGAAGAATAAAGCGTGCACTAAGCTTTACAGCCCCCGCTGTATTAACCGCAATGTGGGTGCCGATTGTATTTCTAGGCCATCAAAGCAGTGAGATGGCATTTTTTAATAGTCCCTTTTTATATGCGGGTCTGTTGACCGTGTTATTAAGTTTAAAGATAAAGAATACGTTAGCTGTGGTTTTTATAGGTATGTGTGCTTTTATGATATTTAGATTTACTTTATAAAATATGTAATTAGGTTTACTTTGTAAAAGTGTCATCTGGAATATATGATATTGGCCTAGTTAGGCTGTTAAATCGCATTATGTGGTAAAGGGAGTAATATGCAGATCACGACTCAACGTTTAAGTATGCGTCAAATAACGGAACAAGATTGGCCGTTATTTTTACGTTTACATACAGAATCGCGTGTGATTGAAAAATGTTTTGATCAACTAAGTGACGATGATATTCGTGTTAAATTTGAATCACGTTTACCTAATTGGTCTGTTACTTCTGGTGCTTGGTTATGTTTGGTGATCACTGATGTTGAAACCAATACGGCGGTTGGTATCACGGGTTTTGATTATGATGGCCGATCTGCAGAAGTCGGTTATCTGTTATTACCGGAATACTTTGGTCTGGGTTATGCTACTGAGTCATTGCTTGGAGTTATCGCTTGGGCAATGCGCGTGCACCTTATTTCAGTCTTTCAAGGTATTGTTACTGAAGGTAATAGTACTTCAGAAAGGGTATTGGTGAAGTGCGGTTTTCAGCTTAACGAAGTGATACCACAAGCGTATAATATAGGTGGGATATTGTATGCGGACCGAATTTATAAACTGAATACAGGTTCACACGCTTAATGTTGTGAGCCTGTATTTAGCTGTTGATTATGTACTTAGGCAGCTTGATCGCCTTGTGTTATTGGATTCACTAGCCAAGGCGCTAAATTTTTCGTCATTTCTATTTCTGTGTCATCTAGCCATTGGTATCGCTTAGTGTACATTTTACGTTTATTTTTTTTCAATGTCAGTGGATCTTTTCGTGGGGTAAACACTGACAAGCCAAACATGTATGGGTCTAGTTTTGTCGCTTCAAACTCCTCCCACAAGCCATCATAATCAAAGGTTACTGAGTTTCGTTTAGAGCCTATATAGCGTATTGCTTGGTAGATATGACCTTTATTGGAAATCGCTTTTACTTCACTGATCCCTAAAATACGGGACAGCATTAATGCTATTTCAACCAATAATGATTTAGTGCGTAACCCATGTAATGATTTGGTTAACTCTTTAATCAGCGTATGGCGATCTTCTACTAAATCACGAGGACCTTGCAACATACCAATATGCATTGTTTTAGTATGTGTGCCAGAAATATTACAGGATAAAGCGTAGATACTTTGGTTTTTATCGTTAACTAAACGGATGCCGATTCCACCTTCTCGACTTGTGCCTTTATGCAACTGAATTCGATATGTTTGTTCGCTTAAGCTTTTGAACTTTAAGATTGTAACACCTTCACCCGAAATAACTGCACTCGCGTGTTTTCCAAAAGTATCATCAATAAACTGGTAATGCTGAGTTAAGTGTTCAATACGATCCGTACTTGACCAATTAACACAAAGATAAGGTTTTAGCGGTTTTTCTATTATCTCGGGGGTGGATTTTAATATTGCTTTTAAGTTTTCACGGGAAAAAAGAATCGCCATCGCATTGACAGCTTTGCTGTTTGTTACGGCCCAAAAATAGAATCGCCCTTTTTTTTGTATTTTTCTTATCCCTTTTGCATTAGGGTAAATCAGATCGGCGAAGTCAAAGATGTTAGTTGTAGACATCGATTTTTTATTCCTAGTAAAACCAACACATATAGGATGATTTATATTTTAAGTTTAAGAATATATTTTTATTCGATGGGTATCGCTTTGTTATAACGAAATCATCGAGAGTGGTTAACGGTGTATATGCTGAGTTGATGTAAATATATAGTCGTATTAACCAATAAAATATCTTTATGAATAAAATTATACTAAAGATGGCATTTTTCATTAAGAGAGGATTTGTAAGAGTTTGTAAGAATTCCTTAAAGGAGTAGTTGCGATATTATATATGTATCAGGAAATCAGATGGAAACTAACTTTTAGTTGTGGTTTTTAGACCTAAGTTTATGGGATGCGTTTGTGCTTGATATCGGTATGGTAGTGTTCTATTTATTTTACGCTTATGGCTATAACTTAGTGTTCGACAAGCTATTTTCAGTGCCGACGAGCTAAAAATTTCTTAAAATAAGTGTAAAACACTCGCCATTCTATCAACTACGGAGTGGCGGGCAAAATTGCTCCTATTATTTATTGTGAGCAGTGCTTCTCAAGAGTTCCCACTAAAGTACATTTCAAACCTGATGTGAATGATGGTTATTTCACTTATGTTAAAAACATCTTGACCAAAATATGTAGAAGGCTTAGTGTTATGGCTGTCTAGAGGTTTAGCTGTCTAGCCATCTTCGTGGTTGTTGGGTATAATTATGACCACTGTTGTCGAATACGAGGGAAAAGTATGTCAAATGCCAAGATAAAAAATATCACTACAGCGGCAGTGAGAGCAGGAATAAATACCGATGAGCATCATGGTGCTGTCGTTGCTCCCATTCATTTATCAAGCACTTATTCATTAAAAGGTTTTAATGATAAACGTTCGTTTGACTACTCTCGTACGGGAAACCCAACGAGAGCAACGTTTGCACAAGCCGTTGCTGATTTAGAGCAAGGTAGCGTAGGCATTGTTACCAGTACCGGTATGTCAGCTGTGCATCTTCTATGTCAATTGTTGTCCACTGACGATCTAGTGGTTATTCCTCATGATTGTTATGGCGGTAGTTTCCGTTTATTTACCCATTTAGCTAAACGTGGTCAATTCAAATTAATTGTTGTTAATCAAAATGACCAAGTCGCATTGGCTAAAGCGTTAGCTGAAAAACCTAAATTAGTGCTACTTGAAAGCCCAAGTAACCCATTGCTACGCTTAGTTGATATTGAGATGGTTACTAAAGCGTGTCACGAGGTTGGTGCCTTGGTTGCGGTAGATAACACTTTCCTTTCCCCTGCATTGCAACAACCGTTAGGGCTCGGTGCTGATATTGTTTTTCATTCTACGACTAAATACATTAATGGCCACAGTGATGTGGTTGGTGGTGTTTTAGTGACTAAAGAGCAAGCCCTTGGTGAAAAGCTAGCTTGGTGGGCAAACTGCATTGGTATTACAGGTAGTGCTTTTGATAGCTTTTTAGCGTTACGGGGCCTAAAAACGTTACCTATTCGGATGAAGCAACACCAAGAAAATGCTTTGAAAGTGGCGAAATTTTTAAAATCTAACCATGCTATTGATACCGTGTATTTTCCTGGTTTTGAAGATCATCCTGGCCATGATATCGCTAAAAAGCAGCAGGCGGGTTTTGGTGCAATGTTAAGTTTTGATGTTAAAGGTGGCGAAGCGGAAGTGAAAAAATTATTTGCTAATCTAGAGTTGTTTACGTTAGCGCAGTCATTAGGTGGCGTAGAAAGTCTTATCTCTCATCCTGCAACCATGACTCATGCTGGCATGGAAGAAAGTGATCGCCTCGCAGCTGGTATTACAAATTCGCTAGTAAGAATTTCTGTTGGTATTGAAGATATAAATGATATTTTAGCTGACTTAGAAAATGGTTTAGCTAAGAGTCAACAATAGTAGATAATAGGGTGATAGCAATCACACTATTCTAATGGGGTCGTGCTGGATAGGAAATAGGATATAATGCCTATCTCTTTATCTTTATAATAGAAAGAAGCCCGTATGACACAACCAACCACCATGACCTTCTTTGAACGCTTTGAAACCGACATTCTTAGCGGTAAAAAAACCATTACCATTCGTGATGCATCTGAAAGTAACTATGTCCCGGGTTCGATAGTGACGGTTTCTACGTTAGAAAGTGGACGTGAATTTTGTCAGCTATCGATTCTCTCCGTAGAACCTATTTTATTTTCTGAGTTATCTGATTTTCATGCTGAGCAAGAAAACATGACATTAGCAGTGCTTAAAGGTGTGATCCAAGATATTTATCCCGGTATTAAGCAGCTATATGTTGTGTCTTATGCACTTGTTGGTGAGGCCTTAATCGATAATTTGTAACACGTCTTACCGCGCACACGTTGTGATTCTCTGAGTGCATGTGCTTGCTTAACATCTTCGAGTGGAAATATCTTATCTATGTCTTGGCACTTACGTAATGATCGTGATCCAGCGTTGCTATGGTTAAGATCACTGGTATTACAAGTATTGCAGACGCACTTACATCCTCGATTAGAATCTGTGTTGTAAGGATCTTTAACTGAATTAATTTTTTATGCTTATTATAATGAGCTTTATATTTTCATTTTTTATTTTATTTATTCTAAACAGTAACTTTAAGTTAAATTATAGCTCTGAATTTTATCGTTATAGTGAATTGTTATTCTGATTTGACTGTGTTGTATGTTCTCGCCTTTAAATTGACGGCAATGAAAAAAATGTGTAGCTTCCTCGCTTGTTCTTCTGGTGCTGAGTTTTGTTTAAATTTAGCAGGGAAGTTGGTGCAAATCCAACGCTGCCCCCGCAACGGTAATTGAATGTTTTATTATTCATAAGTCCGGAGACCGACCTTAAGAATTTAAGAATAACATGAACAAGCGGAGGGCTTGGGCAAGCGGTTATTAACTACATATTCTAGTTATATTTTTCATATTCTAGTTATATTTGACCTCTGTCGTAGTTCTTTCGTATTTCATACCCAAGCATTTTTAAGTAACTTGGGGCTATTTTAAATTACGAGGAAAAGTTATGCATATTGAACCAGGAATGGTTGACGCAAGTAAAATTGGGCTGTCTTATATTTCGGCTGGTGCTGCGATTGGATTAAGTACTAAATTTACATGGGAACACATTAAAGACCAAGGGATGACGTCTTTATTATTTAAATCACTACTCGCTATTATTTGTGTATTTCTCTCTTTTGAAGTGCTGCCACACGAGGCTGTTGGAGTATCGGAAGTACATCTAATTATGGGGTCGACGCTGTTACTTGTTTTTGGACTTGCGCCTGCGGCGATTGGTTTAATCATGGGATTATTAATTCAGGGCGTATTTTTCGCACCGTTTGACTTACCTCAGTTTGGCATGAATGTAACGACGTTAATTATGCCGTTAGTTGCGATGTCTTATCTGGCTAAAAAGATTATTGATCCTAAAACTGCGTATAAAGACCTGTCTTATTCACAAGCGTTTAAACTGTCTACTGCTTACCAAGGTGGTATCGTTGCTTGGGTTGGCTTTTGGGCGTTCTATGGACAAGGTTTTGGCGTTGAAAATATCGCATCGATCTCTTCTTTTGGATTAGCATACATGACAGTTATCATTGTAGAACCATTCGTTGATTTAGCTGTTTTAGCGATTGCCAAGCAGTTCCCTAAACTTAAAAACACACCATTTGTTTCAAACCGTGTGTTTAGCGCTGCAAGCTAAATGTAATAATCTTGTTGTGGTGAATATAACTTGCCCTCCTGCGCATGTGAGAGGGCAAGCTGACTCATTATTTTTACTCTGTCACAAGTACAGGGCTAAACTCTATTTCGGCTTTAAAACCAATTGCACCCTCTCCACTATAAGTCATTTCACCAACTAATTGTTTTCCTTCATTGTTTGATGTGAATTTTAACTGAATTACGAGCTGATTATTTCTGCCTCCGATGATCATGTCACCACCACGATGCCAAGGGGCTGAAGTACCACCCCATTGATTGTATACTTCAAACGTATTGCCAATTATGTGTGTAGCTTTAAATCCAATAGCACCTTCACCTTCGTACACCATCCTGCCTTCGAATGTTTTTCCATTATCGGAAGAGCTGATATCCATAGAGACAACATTTTGATTATCACGGCTGCTTAATACCCAAGTGCCACCTTCGTGCCAAGGCGCTGAATTACCACCCCATTGGTTTTTAACCGTATAAGCGGAGGTTAAATTGCCTTTAAAGCCAATAGGACCTTCTCCGTTATAAACCATAGCACCAGCAAGATCTCCGGTATTGTTATTCGCGTCTACGTTAAGCTTGATGCATTTTTGGTTATCTCGGCCGCCAATGACCCAGACGCCATCTTCATGCCAATCACCTGAAGCGCCACCCCATCGTACTTGGGCACGATAAGCATTACCGTATTCAGCTGTGGCTCTAAAATCAATAGGACCTTCGTTCTTGTAATTGATTACACCGGTAAACGTTTCACCGTTATCATTAGATTCGATGTCGATGCTAACTACAACCTGATTGTCACGACCACCTAGAACCCATGTTGAACCTTGCTGCCAAGGTGCTGAAGTACCACCCCATTGGTTTTGTACTTGATATGCCGACATATTAAATTCCTTTTAATGATGAATTTACACGCTGATTTAAATATAAATTGAGTATTTTATTAACCGCATTATAGACCTCTTAAGAGGTGATTTAAGCGTATGTCTCAACTCGTATTCGCGCAATGAAGAGCAGAATAATAAAGTAAGGAGTATTCAATTATATCGAGTTGTACCAGAATCATTGTGGCGTAATGTTACTTCGTACGAATTGTGACTGTTTACACTAATTTGATTATTCATACTGTTAACAAATACATGCTTTACTTACTTGTTTTAGCGCCAAGATATTATCTATTGATACTTAAAATCGCGTTGATTATTACTGTTGAATAAGGATAATAACGCTCTTTATCTGATATAGAATCTCGTTTAATGCGTCTTGATAAATTTGTTTGTAAAAGTACTGAATTAAACCGAGCTGCAGCTACCGCTATGATAAGTGGTGGTTGTGTTGCGGTTAATAACGCAGTCGTTTGTGATGTGGCAACGCAGGTGCATGAAAACAATCATATCAGTTTAAATGGTAAGACACTGATAGCAAGAGCATCCCGTTATATCCTCATGCATAAACCAGCTGATACTATTTGCTCTAATATAGATGAAGTTTATCCGTCATTATTTAATTATATCGATGTCGCTAATGCATCAGAATTACATGTTGCAGGGCGCTTAGATGCTGATACGACGGGGCTAGTATTGGTTACTGATGATGGGCGTTGGTCATTTAATATCATCACCCCAGCAAAGCATTGTCAAAAGGTCTATCGTGTTGGCTTATCTCGTCCAATTAGCGATGATGTTACGGTTAAGTTTGCCCATGGCGTACTATTACAAGGTGAGCTGCAATTAACGCGTCCGGCAATCTTAAAGGTTGTATCACCGAAAGAAGTATTACTGACTATTACCGAAGGCAAATTTCATCAAGTAAAACGCATGTTTTCGGCGGTGGGTAATAGGGTGGTTAGTTTACACCGTGAAAAAATTGGCTCCATACAGTTGGATGTTGAAGTAGGGCTGTGGCGTTATTTAACGGATGATGAAGTGAATTCGTTTAGCAGTGAAGCATAAGATGATATAGAGGCTCGTATTTGTTGACGATTTAAAGAGCAATATAATATGCCACTTGTTATTGCAAATGAGATGCATTACCATTGGTGGTCATTATTATTAGGGTGTTATATGCTTATTTTTCCTCAGTTATACTCTCCATCAGCACGTGTATTTAAAAATTATAAACGCAGTTTTATGAGTGTAGTGCTTATTTCCGCACTTGCGGGTTGTGCAATTTCACCATCCTTGAAAAAGGTGGATGAGACCAATCTTTCATCTGGGGTGACGACTTATTTTGATTATGGCTTACAGTCTCCTTCTGGCCAGGATATTAACTTGAAACGCTTTGTTGCTGACATTCAAGATGCTGATGTTGTGCTGGTGGGTGAATGGCATAATCATACTGGTATTCATCGTTTTCAAACTGAATTATTACAAAGCATGATTGCGGATAATGACAATATAACTTTGTCGATGGAGCAATTTACTCGTGATAAACAAGCAATTGTTAATGCTTATTTAGCGGGTGAAATAGGGGAGAACACATTAATAAAACAAGGTAATGTATGGCCAAATTATACCAGTGATTATCGCCCGTTAGTGGAATTAGCAAAGACCAATAAAATTGATATTATCGCGGCAAATGCACCTAAAAATATTATTCGTTGTATCGCCAAAGAAGGCATCAATTATGTTGATAAATTACCTGCGGATGAGCGCTTATGGCTAGCAGAAAGTATCAATACTCAAGACTCGCCGTACAAAACCCATTTTATGGCGTCGATGCACCATGGTGATGAAAGTCAAAATGAGAACAAGTTTGCCTCACAAGTGACGTGGGATGAAACCATGGCAGAGAGTATTGTTAACTATTTAGCGCGTAATCCGAATAAGAAAGTGATGCACATCGCGGGTAAATTCCATACCGAGAATGGTCTGGGAACAGCTGCGAGTATTCTTGCACGCGCACCTGAATTAAAAGTAGTTATTGTTACCCCAGTTGATGTTAATACTGAGCCTAACCTCACAGAGCAAACGACAGGTGACTATCGCCTGCAGGTTATTACGCCACCCAAACAATTCGTGAAAGAAGCGAACATGATGGCGTCATTCAAAGGCTTATCTAAGCGTAATAATAAGTTAACGTGTATTGAATAAATGTATTAGAAGTCTTTTTAGCTGGTTTTAGTGAACGAGCAGGACGGTGATTCCTGCTCGATGAAACGTGCTAAAATAGCAATGACAATAAAACCAAACAGCAAGCGTCCCCATAAAATAGAGATCAGATCGGCACCTAATAATAAGATCAAAATGGTATCTTCAATAATGCTGTGAGTTAATCCTAAAAAGCAGACTGCCAAAAATATATCACGCTTACTGATCTTGCCTGTACGCGCCTCATCAATTAATAATCCGGCACCAAAACTCAAGCCTAATACTAAGCCAATCACACAGACATTAGTGGTCTCTTTACCTATCGTTAGTACTTTCAAAAAGGGTGATAACAAGGTCTGAATTAGTTTTTCAATACCACACCATTTTAATAAGCGTAGTAATATCATCAGTGCTGCAATGATAAAAAAAATAGAGGCTAGCATGGTTAATTGAGCAATCGCCCAATCTGGTATACTGGAGGATGCAGGGGTGGGTTGCCAAACGATGACCGCAGGTTGTTGCTGCCAGTTACCTAATAGATAAACTTGATTGGTGAGCATACCTAGTATAAAGCCACCGCCAATACGGAGTGGTAAGGTTACGCGCCAAGATATTCCCGATAATTTAGCGACCGCACCTTCAATAGGTAATGCATGTGCCAGTAGCATCATAATACCAAGGACTGACACTTGGGCGACGGTGAGTGAACTGTCGCCTGCGAAATCAAAAAATACCGCCATGCCTGTATAAATATTGGTGAGCATTGCGGTTGCCCATACTAAGCCCATTTCTTCTGGCAAGCCAACCAAACTCATCAACGGCGCGAGTAGTTTACCTAACCATTGAGTACCACCAATCAAATCGAGTACCTTGACGATAATAAGCGCAGGAATCATGACTTTGAGCAATGTTAGATACACACGCCAGACATCGAGCAATAATGATTTTAAGGTTGTTAGCATGTGACCGTTTCCATGGTTGCAAAATGAATAAGTGTTTTATGCAGTGTATTATATTCAAGCCGCTAGAAATAATTTCAATAATCGGGTACAAATATTGGTATATATTTCTTATTTACTGGGATTTAATTAATTATGTTTCTCGATCGTATTGATAAAGCCATTTTACGGCAGTTACAGCAAGATGCTTCCGTGAGTAATTTACAATTAGCGTCTCTGATTGGTCTATCACCACCGGCTTGTTTTAAACGAGTGAAGAAATTAAAAAGCGAAGGCATTATTGCCAGCCAAGTTGTATTATTAGACCAAGATAAACTCGGTGTATGTTTGCATATGATTGTGAATGTGGAGATGGAGCGAGATAGATTAGACCTGAATGATGGTTTTATTAAAAATATCCGTACCGCTCCCGAAGTCAGAGAGTGTTATCAAGTTACTGGCGAAATTGATTTTGTATTATTGGTGGCGGTCGAAAATATGCAGCAATATGAGAACTTTTGCCAACGTCACTTGTACAGCGAGCCGAATATGAAGAATTTTAAAACGCAAATATCAATGAACAGGGTTAAATATGATACCTGCGCTGTAATTCCTGATTAACAACTTAAGAATATTAAGGCATTTGCGCTAATACTTTTTTAATAAACCTTGCCATACCATCAATGGTTTTCTGCAGGTGTGCTTGATGAGTAAAACCACTTTTAATTCTTGGTTTTAAGTCATGATCGCCATCTTCTAACCATAACCACTCAATATTATTTGGCAAGCCATAACTCGCCACTTCTTCTTTTGTGCCTAGCTTGTCTCGCTCACCTTGGGTTATAAACACTGGTTGCTGGATTAATGGAAAATGCTCGGTACGTAGTGACTCAGGTTTATTCGCTGGGTGAAAAGGAAAACCTAAACAAGCGATGCCTTTGATTTTCGAATTTACGGTAAATGCATCTGTCGTCGGATCGGATGCGACTAAACTTGCCATGCGCCCACCCATAGATTTACCACCGATAACCATAGGTTGGTCAATGCTGGCTATAAGCTGTTGGTACTGGGCTATTAATTTAGGTGCGCGCTCTGGTGGTCGGCGAGTACCGTTATCAACGCGTTGTTGCATATAAGGAAAGTTGAAACGAGCAACGCGAATACCGTGTAAGGCTAATCCTTTGGTTATTGCTTCCATAAAGTCAGAAGTGGCAGGCGCGCCAGCACCGTGAGCGAATACAAATAATGGGCCATCAACAGGGCCGTTATAAATGAGTTCCATGATCTTCCTATGCAGTGAATGATATCTATACGTGATAACGCATTAAAAGCCCATTATACGCGATTGCTTATAGAAGCGTTATTAGATCATCGGATTAGCGCAATAGACGGCTAAAATAATAAGTGCTAGTGTTATTATTTTAGGCTTTAACTTTAAACCTAACTCTAATCATAAAAGGCGTTCGGAATGGAAATGTATGATTCAGTCAATGTATTTGGTGAACAATTAGAATTGTGTGGTGAAAAGCCTGTCACTGGTTTTTATCGTGATGGTGCCTGCAATACCTGCAGTCAAGATGTTGGTTCACATACGGTATGCATTGAAGCTTCGGCCGAATTTTTAGAATATTCTCGTTTTAAAGGTAATGATTTATCAACACCTGTACCAGGTTCGGATTTTAAAGGATTACGGGCTGGCGACCGTTGGTGTTTGTGTGCCGAGCGTTGGTTACAGGCGTTAGAAGATAATATGGCGCCGAGAGTTTATTTGAAAAGAACCCATATACGCGCATTAGACATAGTGCCAATGGTATTACTTAAACCCTATGCAATGGATTTGAGTTAACCAGTTCAGGATATTACCTTAGTATTTTCACTGCAAATGCCTTTGAGACTGTAAGCGTATTGACATACGCTTACAGTATTTTCATTTACTATTAGGTATTCTGGGTATATATATGACCACTAATTCAGAATAGTAAAGTCATTTCTTCCTCTGCGTCGTGTGCCTAATTTATATTGTAATTAAATTTTATCGCGAAACTAAAAACCGTAGTTGGTGTGATGGGGCTGAAATATTTTATGAGTAGTGTCCATAATTAAGGTATCAAGAATGCATAGCAAAAGTATCCGAGAGTTAAGTTGGCTAGCCTACCCAGATTTGAGCGAAAATCAGTTGTCTAATGTGAAAAAGAAACCGAAAAGCTATCGTTCTAAATTTGTATTGCGGGCAAGGATTTATTATCCGTATTTCCGTCAGTTTCAACAGGGTATTGATAGCCATTATCTCGAGTTATTATTAAAGCAAGATGTACGTTTTTTGGGGAAAATATTTCGTCCTTATCTTCATCTTGGTAATGGTATTTCGACTCGCACTAAATTAGTTATTGGGCATTATCGTTTTATTAGCCAATGTTTACCTGTAAATACTGGACTTGCTATTTACGATACAGAGAAGGGAATTGAAGTATCCAAATTTATTGTTGGGGATGAAGAATATCGTGTGACGCTTAGCTATTATGCACCAAATCATAAAGAAGGTGATTTGTGCATGAAGTTATGGGAGCCGAATGGTAATCTTTTTTATTCTATCACTTTTAGCGTTTATGATGATCCTACTGTTGGTCGAACTATTACGGTTGGTGGTATTCAAGGTCCGAAAAGTACGCCTGAAATTAACGATAAAATCAAATATTTTACTAAGCAGCATTTTGGTCAGAGACCTAAAGATCTAATGGTTAAAATACTGACTATTATAGCTAATGTTTGGGATGTAAAGTTGCTTCAACTTGTGACTAACGAAGCGCATATGTACAGTTCAAAACGTTATAATAGTAATAATGATAAAATTAAAACAAATTATAACAAACATTGGGAGTCGTTAGGTGCGGTTCGATACAACAAAAATGTGTATCAACTCGACTTGCTTGAAGTGAGAAAATTACCGGAAGATATTAAACGTAGTAAACGTGCAATGTATCGTAAACGCTATGAATGGCTTGATGAATTAAAGCAAGAGATCAGTATAAAACTAGCTCTTAGAGCAACTGATAATACAAATATCAATAATTGCCCTAATTAACTTGTCTGTTGTTATACGGTATCTATTGGCGCTGTGAATATGTTTCTGCTAATATCGAAATATATGTTATTAGAAGGTTAAGTGGAGATATAAACATGGATATTGATATTATTGCGAAAGCACTGAAAGAACTTGGGCACCCAACACGATTAGCTATTTTTAAAAGTATCATTCGCGCAGGTTATCAAGGTATTGCTGTTGGTGGATTACAAGCGCAACTATCAATTCCAGGATCGACATTATCACATCACATCTCTAGTTTAGCGTCAGCAGGATTACTTTCGCAGCGCCGTGAAGGACGCACTTTATACTGCGTGGCAGAATATGAAAAATTACAATCTGTGATTGGCTTTTTACAAGATGAATGTTGTATTGATGAAATTATTCCCGACTCTGTTGAGTCTGGGAATACTCCCTAATACTGGCCACATTTCGTCGTTATAGCTCGGTAATTATCTATTTCGCCACCTGTTCTTGGTGGCTTTATACTATTTATTTTTCCATTTTATTGGTTAGTTAAAGTCAGTATTTTTTCAATATACACCAGCCACATATAACATTGATAATGTAGCTATTATCAATTCAATATAACTAATATATCATTTTTAGCCGCATATTTTAGTGCATAAAACAGCCAATAACCACATCTCGTAATCCTTTTATATTTATTATTTCAATTTAAATGTGATACATATCACGCAATTTACCAACTCACGTAAATGATAATTGATCTCATTCTCATTCGTGTTTAATATCTTTCGTCTTTTCAGTGACGGATAAATAAAGGTATGAAATTTAATTCAATTAATGTGTTAATTATCATTCTTATGTTTGCTGGTATAAACATCCAGGCGAATGAATTTGATTGGTTGCGTGATGATTCTCGTGAGAACGATAAAGTTGTAAATTATTTACAGCAGCAAAACCAACAAACTGAAGCTTGGCTTAAGCCGACTGTCCCGCTTCAAAAAGAGCTATTAGCTGAATGGAGCAATAATCGTCCACAGCGTGGCGAACAACCCTGGTTATTAATCGGGAACGCCGAATATAACATTGAAAATCATAATGGTAGGCGCTCTCTGCTAACACGTGAGTTAACGGGTCAAAATATTAAGGTGCTCGTTGATATCAGCCTTCGACAAGAGAAGTCGGATTATTATGAGTTAGGAGCTTGGACTATAAGCTCAGATCTTCATTATGTTGCACTCGCCGAAGATTATGATGGATCAGAGCAATATACGATCACAGTCGTCGATTTATTCACTCAAAAAGAAGTCGTCATTGCAGAAGGCTATGCCGCTAATATTATTTGGGGTCAAGATAGTAAGTCACTTTACTTAATTGGATTAGAAAAAAACACACAAAGACCCAATACACTTCATCGATTTTATGTGGCTAACTCTAAACCAGCTGAGTTTCTATTAGAAGAAACGTCTAAGGATTGGTTGCTGTCTTTCTATTCGAGCGGAAATAAAGATTATGCATTGGTTCAATCAAATAATGAGTCGAGTAGTGAGCAAAGACTTTTGTCATTAAAGTCGGGTAACTTGAGCGTACCAATACGTCCACGTAAAACTGATGTTGAATACTATGCTGATGTGGATGAAGAGACGCTGTATTTAAATAGTAACCTCGATGGTGCATTTAAACTTTATCGCAGTTCATTAAGCGAACCTTCAAAGTGGTCTATTTTCTATCAACCAAAGTTAGGTGCTCAGATAAATAATTTCTATTTGTTTAGTGCCGGCCCTGTCGTCATTACGCAAGCGGATCAGATTAAAAAAATCAATGTGTTATCAAAAAGTGGACGTGTTCGCTTCAGTACTGAACTTGGCACTAAAGGTAGTGTTGAATGGTTAAGCCGTAGCGGGGATTACAACAGTAATCAATTACATATACGTACTATGTCTATGATTACCCCACCTAAATGGGACCGTTTAAATACTAGAACATTACAGCGTACATTGTTATCTCAAGATAATTATCCGACCTTTGACTCTGCTTTATATCATACAGAGCAAGTTTATATTCAATCAGGTACTGAAAAAATTCCTGTGACGCTTGCCTATCGCAAAGATAAGTTTAACTCAGAATCCGCCATATTCTTGTATGGCTACGGCGCTTACGGCATGACGATGAAGCCTTATTTTATGCCACAAATAACAAGCTTAATGGATCGTGGGATCGTTTATGCCATCGCTCATGTTCGTGGCGGCGGCTATAAAGGTGAAGAGTGGCATCATGCTGGTGCGGGCATCAATAAAGCTGTTTCTATATCAGACTTCACTCAAGTTGCAGAGTCCATGAAAGGGTATAAAAATGGTCTGCACCCAATCTTTGCTATCGGCGGTAGTGCGGGGGGGACCTTAGTTTCTGCGTCATTAAATAAACGCCCCGATCTATTTTCAGGTGCGGTATTACAAGTACCTTTTGTCGATGTCGTTGCAAGTATGTCTGACACCAGTTTACCCCTTACTGCACAACAATATGATGAATGGGGAAACCCTCATTTAACTAGTCAATTATCAATTATGCGTGCTTATGACCCGATCCGAAACTTAAAAATACAAGATTACCCGCCAGTATTAACAAGGGTTGGGTTACAAGATCGCCGGGTTCCTTATTGGGAAGGGGCTAAGTACATTGCCAAGTTATCACAAATGAGTCAAAGCTCAGGACCTTATTTACTCTATACCGATTTTAAAGCGGGACATGCCAGTGATAGAAGACAGTCACTTGCTAACCAGGCGAGAGAATATAGTTTTTTACTTACCTTAGACAAATTAACTAAAGCGGAACCATAAATGAAGTTTTCTATCCTCTCAACAGCTGTATTGAGTGTATTAATTAATAATGCTGCACTTGCTAACTCGGAGTCGACCCCGTATGGAGAAACAATTGTAACGGCGAATATCATTGAACAACCTCTTTCTAAAGTGGCTGGTTCTATTTCTGTATTAGGTGGCGATGAAATCGAAAAGAAGGGGGTAACAGAACTTTATGATGCACTAAATAATGAACCTGGTGTGAGTGTTTCTGGAGGTGCTGGGCGACCACAGAGTATTACGATCCGTGGTATGTCAGGAAATCGTATTGCAATCACTAAAGATGGTATTAAAACATCCGATGGTTATGGTGCTTTAGATCTCAATGATAAGGTCGGTATGAACTCTTTTGACTTATCTAATGTGAAATCTATTGAGGTGGTAAAAGGAGCCAGTTCGTCTATTCATGGTTCAGGTGCTATTGGTGGTGCTGTCATTATTACTACTAAAGATGCATCAGATTATCTTAAATATGACGATTTATATCTCGATGTCTCTGGTACTTACACTGGGATCAGTAATAAATATAAAGTTGCTAGTAATCTTGCTTTTCGTACAGGAGATACTGAAAGTTTAATTAATATGGCTTATTGGGTTGGCGAGGAAACACGTAATTTCAATCAAGACCTTTATAACCGTGATGTTGATGGTTATAGCATGGCCTATAGTGTTAATCACTTTGTGAATGAAAGCGTCATGTTCAATGCTAAGGTTGACTATTTTACCGATAACTTAAGTCGTTTAGAGGGGATTGCATCAACCCAAAAAGACGGAATTATGAAGATTGCATCCTTTAATGAACAGACAACGACGGATGGCTTTGGCGTTAATGTCGGAATGGTAATTACACCATATGATTCGTGGTTTGATGAGATGGACACGAAAATATATTGGCGAAAAACAGAAAATAACAGTAATACAAATCGTTTAATGAAGCGTAAACATAACGGTATCGAAGAACGTCGCCGTGAAATTAAAAAACAGCTATTTAATGATGAATTGATTGGTATCGGAAGTGATTTTGTTTCAACGCTGGATAGCGGCAGTCTTAATCATCAAGTTGCTTACGGCTTAAGCATGACTGTAAATAGCTATGAACGCCTAAAAAATAAAACCACGCTTGATTGGAATGGTCATAAAGTTGAAGCTGATAAACCTTTTGCGCCTGCAGCATCGTATAACGTTGGTGCTTATATCCGTGATGTTATTGAAATAGATGATTGGACTATCACGGGGGGGGCGCGCTTTGATATGCATCGATTAACACCTGATTCAGGGAGTGATATTGGTGGTTTCCCAGTTAAAGATATAGATAGTAGTGAATTCTCGCCGAGTTTATCACTTGCGTATCAATTTACTGATGAATTGACTACTTACTTGTCTTATAACCACGGTTATCGTGCTCCTAGCTACGATAAAGCTTATGGCTATGTATCACATGACTTCATTCCCCTTACCCCATTTGTCATTATTCCTAATATGGATCTTGAAGCAGAAACAAGTGATTCATTCGAACTAGGTAGTAAATATGATAACGGTAGAACGAAAATATATGGTGCGATCTTCTATCAAAAATTCCAAAATTTTATCGATGTAAAACAAATTGGTTATGACTCATCGACAGGTAACTACCTTAAACAATATCAAAATGTAGATGGTGTTGAAACCTATGGTATGGAGCTTAGCGTTGCACATCGTCTTGATGAAAATTGGTCGACTGGTTTTAAAGCGGGTTATGTCGATGGTAAGGATAAAGATGGTGATTATGTCCGCAGTATTACGCCATGGGAAGGTAATGTTCAGTTAACTTATGAGTTAGAAAACTTAACTGTATATAGCGTATTTGACTGGGCTGACAGTATGAATCGAATCCCTTCTTGTGCCACTGATATTGGTTTAAAAACTGACTGTGCAACGACATCTGGTTGGGGCGTAGTGGATATGGGCGCGAGTTATTACTTTAGCTCAGGGTTAGAAATTAGTGCGAATGTGGTTAATTTATTCGATCGTAAATATATTCGCTACCAAGATGTTGCTGGTATCAGCAGCAATGCGACTAAATATTCAACTGAACCAGGCCGTTATTTCACTCTTAATGCAAAATACATTTTTTAGGACATAAGTATGAAAAAATTATTATGTATTGGGCTTATGGTTTGTTCCGCATCAGCGATTGCTGGGGAGTGGGATTACCCGAATGTTCAAAGTACAGTCAGCAGTGCAGAGGAAGCGCTGACGTTTCTACAGCAAGCGTATCCAGAATTTGGAGACTACCAATTACGTTATCAAACCGAATCTAAGCTTGGGCATCACTACAACTTTAATGTTTTGATTAATGGTGAATATCAACCACAGAAAGCTATTGTCGTTAGTACCAATAAAGACTTCTTTGTTAGTCGAGTTTTTAAGAGTTTAGAAAATACGGTTGTTAGAAACGGTCAGCCAACCGTTGCTGCTGAATTAGAGGCGCCAAGGGAGCTTGAAGCAATAAGACCGCCTGTGCTATCTAAGGGGCAGGTTGAATCTGTTTCAGCCCGTTTATTTACTCCTGATTTAAGAACGATGGATCGCCAACCAGCACCTGATTCACCGTGGGCAGATATTACTGAGTATCCGAATGTACCTCAGTACCTTTTAAAAAATACTGAGGTACTTAAATCGGGAGGGAAATATTACCTCTCGAATTCACGGGTGACTCAAGTTGATGCAAAGGCGCTGGTTAGTGTCGATCCTGTTACAGGTAAGAAAACTGCTGATAACAGTATGTTTTTATCTGAAAATGAATTGATGTCTTTCTCTTCAGAAGAAGACCTTAGGCAATTATCTTACACCGATGATTCCTTTGCTCAACTAATGGCATTTTATCACCTTGATTTATCTCTTCGTTATATCGAGTCCTTAGGGTTTAATATTTTTAATCATCCTATTAATTTCGATGCGCGTGGGCTGTCAGCTAATAACTCTACATATTATTACGGCTCTAAAGCTGCGATATTTGGTATTGGAGGTGGTTCTGCAGATGCGTTGGATGCAGATATTGTACTGCATGAACTCGGACATGGTATTCATTATCAAATAGTCCCAGATTGGGCCTATGGGCATACCGGTGCTATAGGTGAAGGGTTTGGTGATTACTGGGCTGGAAGTTATAGCTATCGCACCCAATTTGAAGAAGCAACTTCTTCTGGTCAAGCCTTTGAAATTGACACTGTTTTTAATTGGGATGGTTATTTTGGTCATAAAAAAGGCACCCGAAGTCTGGCGAATCAAGATGCACGCTATTTTGAAAATGCTGAATATCGAGCGCATGAGTATGTTGCTGGCGAATTAGGGGATGAGCTTTGGTCAACGCCATTATTCCAATCTTTAAAAGATTCAGTGAGCTTATATCAAGCCGAAGCGTTCACTGAATTTGATGCCTTGGTATTAGAATCTATGTATGGTTTAGGCCGAGGTCTTAAAATGCACGATATGGCACAAAATATGGTGTATGTAGCTAAAGTCATGTATCCAGGGAAAGCTTATGCAGATATTTTACAGCGTAACTTCAACGAGCACGGATTACTAAAATCAGCATTTAATATAGAGACCTCATCAAAATACGTAGATCCTAATAAAGCACTCATAATGAAGCTATCACCGACAGGTCGTCAAGCTTCGATCCAAGGTGAGATGATTTTATCTGGGATGAAAAAACATGCATTCCAACATAATAAGTTTACAGCACTAGAAGTATCACTTCCTCTTCCACAAAGTCAAATATGCGGTAAATCGATGCAATTGGACACAAATTTAGCCTATAAATTTGAAGAAAATTTAGCAACTCAAGAATGGAATAATAGTCAAACTTTGGTATATGGCACGCCTAAGTTGAGCACAGATATTAAATATGTCGATAGCATTATTCCCGATGCAAAAGGTGGTAATGCTGGAGTTAAAACATTTAACTTCACACTCGCAGATCGTAATGCAAAGGTTGGTGAACAATTTGCCGTCTTCCTTGATATTGAACATGACAAGCTATCTGACCTTAAAGTCTCTCTTACTTCTCCACATGGCACTAAGGTGAATTTACTCGAGCATAAAAGATCAAGCACATCTGGGTTTACGGGTTACTTTACCACCGAACACGATGACGTCATGTCGGTATTTAAAAGTCAACTTAGCTGGGGAACTTGGCGTCTGGAAATCATCGATTATGCAACTGAAAACAGTGGGAGATTAAAATCATGGGCTATAGGACCTATAGATAGTTATTTGTGCGCAGAAGAAAATAACAATAACAATAACAATAACAATAACAATAACAATAACAATAACCAGAGCTCAGGTGGTAGTACATCGCTATCATTATTGGCTTTACTCTTGACGTTATTAGCTGGTCGCCTATCGACTGTGCGAAAAACGTTATTCACAACTTTGAGAAAATAATACTAATGAAACCTAAATTAACAATTCTTGCTATATCATTGGCACTTGCTGGATGTAACGGTTCTGGGGATGCAAATACAGATACAGATACATCAGCCCCTACATACTCAGTATCAGGTACTATTTCGGCGCAAAATATTGCATTGGATGGCAAAGTATGTTCAGACTTAAACCAAAACTTCACGTGTGATAGTAGTGAACCAGTAGTACAGGCAAATAAGAATGGTGAATTTACAATCACACATACCAGTAAGGATATTCTAAATAGACCTTTACTTGCATCTTTAGATTCAGAGCAAAAATTACTTTCAGCTTCAGCTTCAGAACCAAAATATTATCTCATTGCTCCTGGGCTGAAAAAAACTTCAGGTAATGTCATTAATGGCGTAAGTTCACTTGTTGCAGGGCTAATGGCTGATGGCATGACTGATGTAGGCGCGTTAGCGTACTTGGAGCAACAAATTTCTAAGCAAGGTGTGGATATCAAGGGTAGCTTGATTGATCACCTTGATGATTCATCACTGGCTGTTCTAGATCAAAATATCGTTTTACTGATGAAACAAGTCAATGATAAAAAACGAATGAATTTCGTGGCTCTTATGAGTTCACGTCTGCAATATGATGCAAGTAACCTACTATCTGATGTATTAACAGACCAGCAGTCTACAGCACTTATTCTTACGTTAGAAAAAGTAGCTGCAAATAAAATAGGGCTAAATGATACTGGTGCAACGCTCTATTACTCAGATACAGATGAGACTCAAAGTTCGAGGTCACCACAGAGAGACTATCCTGGTCAAGATGCAGATTTTGGTTTTGATAAAGTGGATCGCGATAACAATTCTGGCAAAGGATTTAAATTCGTTAAGCTAGATGCTAAGGGTGTAGAGCTGAGTGATGACGCAGATGAATGGGTGTGTATTACAGATAAACGTAGTGGCCTTATTTGGGAGTCAAAAAAAGATTCTGATTCTTCGATTCAAGACAAAGATCGTTTGTTTGCAGTTGAGATCCCGGGTCAAGTCACTCCTTACGTGGAGGATTTAGCGGAAGCTACCTGTCAAACAAGCGGAGATAAAATCTGTTCGACACAAGATTATGCTGAGCATTTAAATAAAATACAATTATGTGGTAAAAGTGATTGGCGATTACCAATGGGGTATGAATTTTATAATTTAATCGACTTTGGTGAAACTAAGGTGAATGAAGATAACAGTATTTATGGACTTGCCGTTAAATATTTCCCAAATCAAAGCAAGGGGGGGAATTATACTGATGCCGGTAGTATTTGGACTCAGACTGTGAGTTACCCAAACACAGATGCTCAGAATATTAAAGGCGCAATCAGTATTAGAACAATAGGCACGCTTGGTAATAGTAGAGGTCAGGCTAGTTTCTTGGAGATTTATACTGATCGCGTAGATCCTGATAATCCTGATAATCCTTATATTTCTGATTCATACCTATACCCTGTTCGTTTAGTTTCTACTGGAGGTAAATAACCATGAAACACTTTATTATTTCTCTACTTGCTCTTGTTTCTGTCTCCGCTATCGCACAGGAATGCGCTATTAATATTTCTCGTTCAGCGCCTGATACACGCTTTGTCCTTAACAATGAAGGTTCTGTAAAAGACCAGCTAACAGGTTTAACTTGGATGCGCTGTCGACTTGGACAA
>Ga0209395_1002128_pt1 | contig 26614 bp, 21 predicted proteins | sample GOMGulsemesocosm_3_FD_184635 | JGI IMG/M metagenome (GOLD analysis project Ga0209395, IMG submission 184635) | Methane-oxidizing microbial communities from mesocosms in the Gulf of Mexico - GOM9D Gulf of Mexico (SPAdes) (version 2) | ecosystem: Environmental > Aquatic > Marine > Cold seeps... | reverse complement strand
GCGGTATTAGATATTAATACTGTGCCACTAATCATGGTGATGTGAAGTATGCAGGAGCCGTATACGAGGCCCGTACGTACGGTTCTGTGAGAGGGATGAGGCAGCAATGCCTCACCCTACTCGATTTATATGAATTAGCTTAATACTTAATAAAATTAAGCCGATATAACCATTTTTTCATGGATGGATTGCTTATTAAGCTTATCTTACTAGGAAGTAAGAGGTGATAAGTTACGCAAATTACGTAAATAGGACTACAATTAAATTGTGATTATTTTTTGAGCGCAAACGTTTGTGTTATTTAGGTGAAGTATTTTTTAAAGGGAATTAAATATGCCAACGCCGAAGGCAATCAACAGACTGTCAGTTATTTTTTATCGGTCATTTCCCCATTTTTTCTCCCTATCGCTTAGTCCGAGCTGTACTTCATTGAATGCTCTTAATTCGTTGCGCGTGCTTAATGAAAGTAATCTTCTTTGTGACCATTATTTATTATTGTGCGATGCATCTTGCGACGCATCTTGATTAGCTAGTTCGCAGTTGGTGATTAATGAGCGGGTAATGTGATAATTAGATCTTTGCTAAATTGTCTATCATGATGAAATTTTTAATAAAATAATATGATGCGTTACAAATGATGATGTTGGTGTAAATATTGCCTCTTTAAATAGCAGTATCAGACGAAACGAGTAAATAATGGTGGATAAATCTATGATAACTCCCATTTTACGGTTAGTACTCTGTATGGTTTTTAGCATCTTTTTGATAGGTTGCCGTAGTACGATTACCAAGCAGGCATCGCCGATAGCGACAATAGCTACTACTGCGACTAAAATGGCCGTATCTGATGCGCGACAATATCAATTGTCGATAATGGCGTTACAGCAGCTACGACAAGATTTAGGGGGGCAGCCATTCTTAAATTCATCGCTGTCCAATCCTGAGTTAATATTATCTGCCCAACTCAAGTCTTTTATCAACAAACTAACTAAGCAGCGGCCCAGCACGGTTGCGCAGCTGCTCAATTATACCGAAAATAAAATACCAGAGCATGATCAGGTGATTCGACTGAGAGCGATGATTGGGCACTATCGCTCATTGATTGATATCGATTGGCCAACGCTTACGATAACTCGATATAGACTAGGTCAACGCCATGTTGAAATTGGCAAGCTTAGAGCGATGTTGGTTCAGTTGGGTGACCTACCTACTCCTTTGAGCAATAATTATCGCACCGATATTTTTGACCCTACAGTTATTGGTGGTCTAAAACGGTTTCAGCTGCGCCATGGGCTTGACGCTACCGGTCAGTTAAATTCTGCAACCATAAAAGAGCTAAACGCAGAGCCAGTACAGCGTATTAAACAAATGCAAGTTAACTTGTGGCGTTGGTTTAGTTTGCCTGCGCAATTGCCCGAGCATTATCTAAGGGTTAATATTCCTCAATTTGAGCTTCAGTTATATAATGCGGGCGAGTTGGCTTTTAATATGCCTGTTATCGTAGGTAGGACTGATTGGGCAACACCTACTTTAAGCACAACCTTGACTCGAATTACCCTAAATCCTACTTGGACACCGCCACGTTCAATAATCCGTGCCGATCTGTTGCCTCGCCATAATAAGCAGCCGGGATTTTTAAACCGTCAGGGCTTTGAATTGCAGCAAGGGTCGAACATTAATCCGGTCCGGCTCAAGATCCCAGCTCCTCAGCAGCAAAAATTGGCACGGCTACTACAGCACTATCGATTAGTTCAGGTGGCAGGTCCCCGCAATGCCCTTGGTCAATTTCGATTTTCGATAGTCAATTCTCAAGCGATTTTCTTGCATGATACGCCGGCTAAGAATTTATTTTCCAAAGACAATAGAGCATTTAGCCATGGCTGCATTCGTCTGGCTGACGCCGCTCGTCTGAGTCAGCATTTATTTAAGACAGACAGTCAACTCAAGACTATTGATGTCGACAGTATTTTGCGAGGGTCAGAGACTCGCAGTTTTTCGTTAACAGAGCCACTGCCCGTATTTATTACTTACCATACTAGTTGGATCGACAGTATGGGTACCTTGCAGTTAAGAGCAGATGTCTATCAATCAGATCAAGGATGATAGAATATGAATATATCAGTAACAGAAAAAACAAATCTTAGTAGCCTAGTTAAGAAAGAGCAAAATGCTCGAATGAAATTAAAACTGTTAGCGGTCCTCCACTTTAAAGAAGGGAAATCGCGTTATCAGATTGCTAGGTATTTAAAAGTAAGCCGAACCAGTGTCAATGGTTGGGTCAGTAAATATCTGGCGAATGGGCTAGAAGGACTAAGGGATAAAAAACATCCCGGACGACCAACATCCTTAACTCGGCAGCAGCTAAAGCAATTAGTCATTTACCTAAACCAACTGTTGGAACGTCGCCCTGTCGAGTCGGTGAGTGGTTGTGATATTCAAACCTATATCGTTGAATCTTTTGGGGTTGAATATGAGAAATCTGCAATATATCGCTTGTTAAACCGACTGGGTTACTCGTTACGAGATCATTATTTACATTTGTTATATCGTTGAGCAATCTTTGCCAGATTAATCATTTTTGAAGTTTACCCCTTAGCCTAAATTGGGGGTAAGCTGACTTGTCTGATTCTGCTGTTTTCTCGTCTATCTGCTATCTGTCTTGCCCATAATTACTTTACTGCTGAGTTATCCTGTCACTGTCACTGTTAATGTCTAGTTTTAATCTGAAAAACACCAGAGCGTATATTGATACTTCTATTTGTGTACTTGTGATAATTTGAAAATCATTATTAGGATCTATCATCGATGTTGATTATCTAAAGCTTAAGTTAACGTAATAATATTCAAACTATTATCATTACGATTAACTGTGCTTGTTAGGTGGTAAAACTAGCATTTTTGGCACTTTACGTTGATTAAATTACTGATCCAATCCAGCAAAATCCAGCAACAAACAACTATTTTATATTTTATGAATTACGAATGATTTATTTAATCGATCAAGGTATTAAGCTGCTAAGAATTAGCAACTTAATAATTTAGGTTGTGACAATAAAAATATCGTGAGCACGCCTGATGTGGTTTATCAGCAACCAGAAGGTTGTGGCAACTAAAGCTCTCCTCTTTTCCCCCGTTCGATACTAGACCAATAAATTAATCAGCCTCAGTTTCTATAACGCCCTATGCTACTTTTAATTTGAACGGTTAATCGCAGGTATAACAAAACTTTAAGCGCAGTACTCGGATTTGTTGATTAAATTTGTTGCCTCGATTAATTGTTCATTCATACATTATTTTTGGAGAAATATCATGGAAGTTAAAACTTTAATTAAAGATTTTATTCAAGATGAAAGTGGTTTAACTGCGGTTGAGTATGCGGTGGCTGGTTCTTTGGTTGCAGGGGCTGTCGTAGTAGCCTTCACTGACTTAGGCACTGCTGTAACCAATAGTTTGGGAGTGCTGGAAGCGGCAATCACTCCTGCCCCTTAAATAGCACCAGCGGCTGTTGCGTCTTAGTTTGCTAGTGGCGCAACGCCACTCTAATTTGTGAATCCCGTCAAACGGGGCTCTTTAACCAAGTAGCAAGGATTGCCCATGGATATTCAACAAAATCTACTTAGTTGGCAAGTGCTGCTTGTTGCGGGTGCTTTTATTGTCGCAATATTTTTTGATCTTCGCTGGCACAAAATCCCCAATAAACTGTGTGTTATCGCGATTATTTGTGGCCTTGGTCTAAATACCTATTATGGCCAGTTTAGTGGCTTGTTAAGCGCAGGTTTTGGCATGAGCTTGGCTTTTGCGTTGCTTATACCAGCCTTTGTTGCTCGTATGTTAGGCGCTGGTGATATCAAGTTAATGATGGGCATTGGCGCATTGATCGGGCCGCAATGGCTGCTATGGAGCCTTGCTTTAGGAGTTATCGCAGGTTCAGTAACCAGTATTGTTCTTATCATCTGGCTAAGTGGTTTTAGCGGCATCGGCAAAACATTTAAGCGTTATTGGGATTGCATATATTTACGTCAATATTTTAAACCTGAACCCGATGAAGCTGCTGGTAAGAAGGTGCCTTATGCGCCGGCACTGGCCTTGGGGTGGCTGTGGGCATCTTTGCTTAATCCCGATGTTATCAATATTTATTCCCAGTGGGCTCAATCTGTTGGAGGGGTATAACAATGTTTAACTTAGACTCTAATCAGCCATTACCGAACGAACCGTCGGTGCCATCTTATTTACAGCATATTAATCTGGTTGCTCCGCGCCCGACCAGCATTGAGCAAACAGGATTATCACAATCGTTATTACAGGAGTTGTTACTTAAGCATTTGTTGGCTGGCGGGGTCCTGACTAAACAGCAAATGGTGACCAAGCTCGGTGTTTGTGGCGGTATCATTGGGCAGCTGCTCGACAGTGCTAAGAATCTTGGCTTGGTTGAGAACCGGCAAACAACCACTGATGCTCAAATGCGATTTACCTTGAGTTTTGGTGGTGAAGCGGTGGCTAGACAAGCATCTCTTCGTAGTGGTTACATTGGACTTGCGCCAGTACCTCTTAGTCAGTATTTGCCAATTTGTCGCAGTCAATCTAGCCGAAATCATCACGTTACCTCGACCATGTTGGAGCAAGCTTTTAGCTCGCTTATTTTACCTGAACAATTATTAGCCCAGATAGGTCCAGCTCTAAATTCAAGTCGTCCTATTTTGATCTATGGCCCGCCTGGAACAGGTAAAAGTTATGTTTGTCGTCACCTTAACTTACTGTTCGGAGATGCGGTGCTGATCCCCTATGCGATAGCTATTGGCAATGAAATTATTCAAGTTTTTGATCCACAACTGCATCATAAAATTACTGTTCAAGAACCTAATCCGTCATTACAGCTCACTCAGGGGCACGATCCGCGTTGGTTACAATGCCAGCGACCGCTGCGTGTTACCGGCGGTGAACTCACGGCGGATATGTTAGAAGTTAGATTTGATCCTCACAGTAAAACTTACATGGCGCCATTGCAGCTTAAGGCTAATAACGGCATTTTGTTGATTGATGATTTAGGGCGGCAAAAAATAAGCACTAAACAATTATTTAATCGTTGGATTATTCCGATGGAAGAACGCCGTGACTTTTTAGCCTTGCAATCGGGTGAATATTTTGAAATTCCATTTGAATTGGTGCTGCTGTTCTCTACCAATCTTGACCCCAATGAACTGGTTGATGAGGCCTTTTTACGTCGCCTCGGTTACAAGATTCACTTTAATGCCTTAGCACAGCCGCTTTATCACGATATTTGGTTTGAAACCTGCGAAGAGTTAGCTATTAACTGCAGTGAAGAGACTTATCAACATTTGTTGGGTGAGTATCACCAACGTTATGACCGACTGTTAATGCCGTGTTATCCCCGAGATTTACTAGGGATTGTATCTGATCAAATTAAGTTTAAGGCGTTAGAACCAGTTGTAACACCTGAGCTAATTGAGTCGGCTTGGTCAATTTATTTTGTTAAATAGTTGCTTGTCGCACATTGCGCCTTCAATAAATAAATAGGAGTTTAAAATGAACAGTAAAACAACACTTTTTGTCTTGTTATCTCTCATCTTTGGGGTGGCTGCTGTTTACCTTGCTCAGAGTTGGTTAACTAAAAATAATCAGACAGTTGCGCCACCGCAGTCTACTCAGGTAATAACGATGGCCACCAATGTGGCAATGGGCACTATTTTGGAGGGAAAACACCTGACTCAGACCTTATTCCCTGATGATTTAATTCCAGCTAACGCGGTGACAGATTTTGAATTCGCACTGGGTATGCTGGCAAAACAACGTTTGTATCAGGGGGAAGTATTACGCGATGAAAGGATCATCAAAAAAGGTGAAGGCAGTACGTTAGCCAGTTTGATTTCGCCCAATAAACGTGCAATCACCATCAGAGTCAATGATGTGGTTGGGGTAGCAGGGTTTTTATTGCCAGGTAATAGAGTTGACGTTCTTAGTTTGTATAAAAAAGCCAATAAAAAATTCTATACCGAGATTGTGTTAGCCAATATTAAAATTTTAGCCATCGATCAGCGAGCTTCCAATGATGAAAACAAACCGACTGTTGTTCGGGCCGTTACGCTTGAAGTTAATCTCAAGCAGGCCGAAACATTAATGGTCGCCAAAGGCCGAGGTTCGTTACAGTTGGCGCTAAGAAATCCCAATGATCAACTGCCTGTGATCGTTGCAAAAGTAAAAACGCCAACGCCAATACCTTTGCCGCAACTACTAACTAAAACGGCACCAGAGCCGAAGATAGTTGTGCGTTACGTTAGTCCAAAAAAATCAAAAGTTTATTTGATCAAAGGGATTAACGAACAAGAAGTAAAAATGCCCCTAGCGAATTAATCATTATTTTTTGACCCGCGATAATTAATGAATCTTGTAAGGAGAAAAGCATGTCGCCTTTTACAACACGGACCAATCAACTTGGCTGTTGCTTGATGGCACTGAGTATTAGTGCGCTTAGTTTAAGTGCACTAAGTTTAAGTGCACTAAGTTTAAGTGTGCTCAGTTTTGATGCCATTGCCGGAGGTCCTACTGGGATCAATAAAGAGATCAAATTAATCCCGATTTTTAAATCACGCAACCTAATTCTTAGCCGACCTTTGCATCGAGTATCGGTCGGTAATCCAGAAATTGCCGATATCAAGTTACTACCGAATAACGAACTCTATGTGTTGGGGCGGCGGCTTGGTAGCACCAATATTATGGCGTGGGATAAGAAAAATCGTTTGATCGATATTATTGATATAGAAATTACCCATGACTTAAATGGGTTAAAGAACAGGTTACACCGATTTTTACCACAGCAAAACTTAGCTGTTCAAACTTCGCAGGGGCAGTTATTAATCAGCGGAGAAACATCGAGTTTGCAAAAAATGAATACGGCGGTCGAGTTGGCTCAGGGGTATGCTGAGGCGGCGTCGGTGGAACAGCATAAGAGTTCAGTCTTAAATCTGATATCTATTGGTGGCGGCCATCAAGTGATGCTTGAAGTGGTGATAGCTGAAGTTCAGCGTGATGTTGCTCGGCAGTTTGATGTCGATTTTTTCATTTTTAATCAAGGTTCTAAGCTGGCAGGAGGCATTGCTGGTGGCGGTGCACAGTTTACAACTGGCGCGTCGATAGCTGACACCTTTAGTAATGTCTTTGTTGATAATCGCGGCTTTTTTGCCAAATACGCGAATAAAAATTTGTTGATGAATTTTGCATTTGATGTGGCTAAGCAAAATGGCATGGCCAAAGTATTGGCCGAGCCGACGTTAACGGCACTAAGTGGCCAGCAAGCTGAGTTTCTGTCAGGCGGTGAATTTCCTATTCCGGTTTCTCAAACTAACGGCTCGACCACTATTAAATTCAAAGATTTTGGGGTCGGGATAAAATTTGTGCCTACGGTGCTTGATTCCGGTCAAATAAATTTGAATTTAAATGTCATGGTCAGTGAAATAAGCAATGTTAACGCCTTTACATTAGGCGTTGCAAATACTGGAACGTCGTTGGTGATCCCATCAATTATTAAGCGAACCACAGCAACAACGGTTGAACTAGCCGACGGCCAAACGATAGCCGTTAGTGGTTTAATTAGCGACAACTTAAGAGAGACTGTTGATCAAATTCCGGGACTTGGCGATATTCCTATTCTTGGCCAATTATTTAAAAGCCAAAGTTTTCGTAGTGGTCAAACAGAATTGGTTATTTTAGTGACTCCGCGCTTAGTTCGACCATTTAATAAACAAGACATTTCGCTGCCTACCGATGGTTTTGTGACACCGTCAGATGTTGAATTCTATCTGTTGGGCAAACTTTCATCGAAAAAAACCAATAAAGATATGCAGTCTAATCGAGCTGATTCGACGTCAAATCAGACAGTTGTGATAGATGATGGCGGTACCAGTCAAAAATATGGTCACTCACTTTAACTCGCGGAGAATAAGTCAATGTTGATATTAACTAAAAAAATTATAACGCGGATTATGACCGTGCCGTTGTTAAGCACGTTGTTAAGTACTTTGTTGTTCACTGGTTGCACTGGGTTTCATCAGTTTTCGATGGTGGACAGCTATCAACAAGTCAACAAAATTCAAATACTCGACCCTGGTGCTCCAGAGCGCAATGAGGGCATTGTGTTGCCGCTAGAAGGTAATTATGGGTCACAGGTAACTGCGGCTTATCGCAAAAGTAATAGCCAGCCTCAGGCGGCTAGAGGCAAGATCACTGTCAGTAAAGTTGGTAACTAGTTAGTGCCCATCCCAAAACGGCAAAGCCGGGCACTAGATAGTCGGTACATGGATGTAACGATTTCCTGAAACAGATAAGAATGTTTGTTTCAGGACGATAACTAGTTAAAAAAATAATAAGCAATCACCTGCATTGGAGATAGTAATGGGCAACGCAATAACCAACATTATGTCGCAACAACATTTTAGCAGCCGTAAGCAGTCAGGGGCTATGCTAATTATGTTTACTATTGGTTTGTTTTCGCTCTTGGCGGTAACAGCATTAGCGATTGATGGTAGTCACCTACTGCTTAGTAAAAGCCGGCTACAAAACATTGTCGACTCATCGGCTTTAAACTCAGCTAAAAAAATTAGCGATGGTGGTTCGTTGTTCGATGCTCGTCAAGCGGCCGTAGCGCTTATTGAGCAGAATCTGGCCTTTAATCAAAATAGAGGATTACTGCAAAATATCAATTTGGCCGCAGCTGACTATAACAGCACTCAGGTAAGCGAGAATATTGTGATTGAGTTTTCCGAGCTGCCAGATCCATTTATGCCGAGTTTAGCGCCTGCTAATCAATACGTCAGAGTGCGAATTGAAAGCGTGAACTTACCAAATTTCCTTGCCGATGTACTCGGTTTTAATAAAGATGTGCGGGCTTCTGCCGTGGCAGGGCCAAGCACCGATATAGCCTGCAATACTAAATTAGTCCCGATGATGGTATGCGCCGATCAACTACCCGATGGCACTTATGTTGCGCCGCCAGCACTTGAACTATATGTGATGAAACTTAGCTCTCAAGAGGACGATACTCTAGGACCTGGTAACTTTCAGTTGCTCGATTATGGCGTGAGTAATAGTGAGATAACAACTAAGGAAGCATTGGCCGGAGGCTATAACTCGGCTGTTTGTGTTAGTCCTGGTGATCTGGTTGATACTTTACCGGGTAATAAAGTTAATGATGTAGCCGCAGGTTTGAATATGAGGCTTGGCATTCAAACGCCGGGTCAGGGCAATATGAGCGAATATGACTATCCACCCGATGTTAATACTTGTGTTGGAACGCCTATTGCTCCCGACGACTCTGGAAATATTGCCGCGACTGATGCAGCGGCAGCTTATCGCTTTAGCGCCTATCAAAATTCACTGACCGGCGCTGGCTCACAGTGTCTTAGTGGTGGGCTCGATCTGGACGGTGGGGTGGGTGGTCGCCGTGAGATGGAGGTGGTGATTGGTAAGTGTGATGGCCTAACTAACGGTAAACAGGCAATCGAGGTTATTGATACTGGGTGCTTTTTATTGACTCAAGAAGTCGAGCACAAAGGTAATAAAGATTATGTTATCGGTGAGTTTTCTGCGACCTGCTCGGGGGCCGGAAATGCCTCACTTGAACCGACCCATAAAGGTGAAACACATACTATAGTCCTGTATCGAGATCCTGACAGTCCTGACTCTTAAGGAACAACATATGAACTTACGTTATCAAAAAGGCATTGCCGCAATTGAGCTAACTATCTTGTTACCCGTGATGTTGTTGCTGGTATATGCGATCGCTGAATTTGGCCGAGTATTACATCAATATAATATGTTAACCCAGCTTACTCGTGACGCTGGTCGATATGTATCGCTGGGTAAAAACAGAGAAGGTGAAGGTTCAACAGGTGTCGTGATTTTGAATGCACAGACTAAGGCTAACACTAAAAATATATTACTTTATGGCAATGAAACCGGGGGAATGACGCCGCTGTTAAGTGGCCTTAGCGCCGCTGACATTTCAATTGATCAAGTGGGCACCGGCATCATTGTAATAAGTGTCAGCTATAACTGGACACCAATAATGGGCGATAGCATGGCGACTTTTGGTTTTGGCAATGACATCGATTTGAACTTTAATCTGGTGACTGAGTTTGCAGTGAGGGCGATATGAAATCTCAACAGGGAATTTACGCCGTTGAATTTGCGATTGTCGGTAGCATTTTTATGCTGCTAATGCTGGCTATTATTGAAATGGGGCGATTGTATTTTACCTACAATGCCCTGTATGAAGTATCGAGACGGGCGGCCAGATTAGCAGTGGTGTGTCAGGTAGACGATATTGATTTAACCACAATGGCTAGGTTCGATGGAGTCAATATCGTGCCTAATTTAACGGACAATAATGTCATTATTAGTTACCACAAAGCTGATGGCAGTACTGCTATCGGGACAGATATCGACTTAATCCGCGCGCGAGTTGTTAATTATCAACACCAATTTTTGGTGCCTGGGCTGGCGGTGACGCTTAATTTTTCAGACTTTATTACTGTTTTACCGCGTGAAAGCTTAGGGGTGTTTAAGGTCGATGAAGCTGCTGGAGCAGGGGCGGGTTTTACTGATTGCAGTTAATATTCGAGATTCACTGGGCCGTTTAATCGCCGCTGCAAAAAAGCAACAACGAAATGCCAGCGAGTAATCAACAATAAGGAAATAATATGAACAAGTCACTAGAGTTATTTGCTGCACCAGCATCTACACCCCCAGCAACGCTGAACACTAGCGTGATGGCTATTGAAGTTCACATGCCTTGTCAGATCCATGCCTTGGTGATTAATTGTCAGCAAGATGCTCTGCCTGCGTTGGAGCGTAATTTGTCTGGTGGCCGAAATTTGAGCTGGGATAGTATTGACTCTTTGTCATCGCAGCAGTCTGCTAAATCTGGACTTGTTAGTTATCAATTATTGCTCTTAGTCTTACCTAACGATGAACAAAGGGCTGCGCAGGCATTACAACATGCCGCCAGTTACGGAGCCGCTATTATTCTCTTGGGCCACGATACCCCACAACGTATATTACGGCTGGCTTTTCAGCAGGGGGTCTGTGATTTTATTTCGTTAGACGCTCCTGCTGTTGAATTGTTAGAAGCGATTAAATGTGTGGCGGTTGAGATTGAAAAAAATGCGGCTCTGGCACCTGTTGTCGCGGTGATAAACGGCAAAGGTGGCTCAGGCGCTAGTTTTATAGCGACAGCTCTGGCTGACATTGTCGCTGCCCGCGAGAAAGGAGAAGTCGCACTTATTGATTGTGATTTATACTCTGGCACCCTAGCTCATATGTTAGGACTTAAGCCAAGTTATTTTATTACAGATGCCTTGAGGGAAGTGGAACAACTTGATGCTGTGGCTCTAAATAGCACTATGACTAAAAAAAACCAGCTGCATTTGCTCGCCGCTCAGCCCTTTTCCTTACTCAATAGTGACAGCGAAATACAACCGCAACAGTTTAAGCAATTATTGTGGAAGTGTCGCAAGCACTATAACCAGATCATTATTGATATGTCACGCGGGCCCGAACAATGGAACTTATCGGCACTTGAGGATGCTGAAATATTATTGGTCTTACAGCAAAATGTTATCAGCATCAGAGAAACAAAAGCGCTGATCGAGCAGTTGACGGTTAACCTAGGAATTGCTCAAGAGCGGATCCATTTACTGGTTAATCGATATCATAAAAGTAGTAGCGAAATTAGCTTAAGTGATATCACACAAGCCACTGGCATTGAATCTGTATGGGTCGTAGCCAATGATTTTAAAGTTGCCAGCCAGTGCACCGATCTTAACGCCGCTATTACCAATATTGCCAGACGCCGGCGAATACTCACGGATTTTAAAAAAATAACAACACGCTTTTCACCGCAACCACAAGAGCTCGGCAATGCCTCGCCAAGTATTTGGTCGCGTCTATTTGGGGGTTAAATTATGGAAAATCTACAACCGACCTTAGTTGTTTCACAGCAACACGAGCTGAGTCAAGAAGAGCTTGAATTAAAGGAGAAACTCTACGACAAGTTACTTAATGTTTTAGACTTGTCATTGATTGAGACTATTTCGAAGGAGCAAGCTAAGGAGCAAATTAGTGATATTTGTCAGCAACTAATTAGTGAATTACAACTGCCAATTAACCTCAATGCTCGCCGACGGCTGATTAAATTGATTATTGATGAGGTGCTGGGCCTAGGGCCGTTAGAGACCTTGTTGGCAGATCCGTCGATTTCTGACATTTTAGTTAATTCATTCGAGCATGTATATATTGAACGTCGGGGCAAACTGGAGCGGGTCGCGATTAAGTTTCATAGCAATGCACATTTGCTTAATATTATTGATCGGATTGTGTCGAGTGTCGGCAGAAGGATCGATGAATCCTCACCTATGGTGGATGCGAGGCTGCAAGATGGCTCTCGGGTCAATGCCATTATTCCGCCACTGGCCTTAGATGGGCCGTGTTTGTCAATTCGACGCTTTGCTGTTGACAAGTTAAAGGCGGAACAGTTGATAGCTCTGGGTTCAATAACGCCAGACATGATCGAGGTGCTTAAGGGCGCGGTAGTCGGCAAGCTTAATATTCTGGTTTCTGGTGGCACCGGCAGTGGTAAAACGACCTTGCTCAATCTGCTGTCTGGTTATATCCCAGGTGATGAACGAATAGTGACGATTGAAGACTCTGCCGAGTTGCAATTACAGCAAGATCATACCGTAAGGCTAGAAACTAGGCCGGCCAATATCGAAGGCAAGGGCGAAATCAGCCAACGAGATCTGGTTAAAAACTGTTTGCGGATGCGCCCTGACCGTATTGTGATTGGCGAAGTCAGAGGCGGCGAAGCCCTTGATATGTTAGCGGCAATGAATACTGGGCATGAGGGATCTCTAACAACATTACATGCCAACAGCGCCCGTGATGCGTTGGCTCGGTTGGAATATATGGTTTGCATGGCTGGATTTGATGTTCCTGTCAGCAATATCCGAACCCAAATTGCCTCGGCGATTGATCTGGTGGTTCAGCTTGACCGACAAGACGACGGCAGGCGCCGGATAACCAGTATCCAAGAAATAAATGGTATGGAAGGCGATATTATCACGATGTCTGAAATATTTAGCTTCACCAGAGAAGGCAAAGATAGTGAAGGCAACATCCTCGGGCATTTTAGTCCAACTGGCGTAATCCCAGGATTTCATAACAAACTAAAACTGCACGGTATCGATTTACCTTTCGAGCTATTTAATTGTGGCGGCAGTTTTGCTGATTATTAGGAGAAACGATCATGGTTCCCAATGAGCTAATTTTTCTCGGGCTAATTTTTATTGCAGTGATTTTTTTATCTCAGGCATTATTTTTGCCGGTTTATAATCCACAACGCGCCAAAACAGCCTTGGTGCGGGAGCGACTCAAGCAGCTCAATGCACAAGAAGGTGATGATAAAGGTCAAACTTCATTGCTGCGTAAAAGTCGCTTAGATAAATTAGGCTCGATTGGCCGAGCCTTAGAAAAAATTAGGGTGATTGAAAATCTAAGCTATCGGCTTGAACTGGCTGATTATCGGATGTTAGGCCACCAATATTTAGCCTTGGCTATGATTTTTACCTTAACTGGCGCTGTTATTGGCTGGCATTTTTCCCATCATTGGCTAGTAACAGTCTTGATCGGCTTGGCGGTAATACTGCTATTTAGCTTTAAGCTTAATCGAGATACCAGCAAACGAATGGAACTTATCGAGTCGAGCTTTCCCGATGCACTCGATGTGCTACGCCGAGCACTGCAAGCTGGTTATGCGTTTTCGGATGCGGTGAAGCTGGTCACTGAAGAAATGGAAGGTCCGTTGGCCAGGGAATTTAAGTTGATGTTTGCCAATCTAAATTACAGTAAAAGTACTAAACGGGCATTGTTAGGTTTCATAGAACGGGTACCGAGTATTTCAGCAATGGCTTTTGCCAGCGCGGTGATGGTGCAAAAAGAAACCGGGGGCAATCTGGCGGAGAACATCGCCAATTTAAGTCGCGTTATTAGGCAGCGATTTAAGTTCCGACGCCGAGTTAGGACATTATCTGCCGAAGGGCGGATGTCGGCCTGGGTGCTGATGTTAATGCCTTTTGCACTATTTGCGGTTCTTTATCTGCAATCCCCTTCGTATATCGATGAGTTAATCGGCACACCACAGGGGCAGGAATTGTTAATGTGGGGCTTGCTAGGCATGATTGTTGGTGGCTGGTGGTTGAGTAAAATAATTAAGATAGAGATGTGATTATGGACTATTTAATAGGTTTACTAAACACGATACTCAATGACCCTTTATATGTTAAATGGGCTATTTATGCCATTGCTGCTCTGGCTGGCGTAACCTTAGCCGTGGCTATTTCATTTTTGATTTCGGGGGTCTATTCACCAATAAAAACCAGGCTTAGAGGGATTCAATCAAACGCAGGGGTAGGATATCAGCAGGAGGTGCTTAATACCTTAGAGCATCGCCTAGGTAAGGCTGGGGCCAAGTCATTGTTTAACTTCTCCAATGATGCCAGCCGTAAATTAATGATCCACGCGGGCTTTCATTCTGAAAATGCATTGGCGCTATTTAATGGCATTAAGTTAATGGCATTTCTGGTTGCCGCTATCGCATCTATTATTTCGCTGCAGTTATTACCAGACCTTTCTAATACCATGTCTTTTTATTTAAGTTGTATATTTTTTGTGGTGGCTTTTTTACTGCCTTCTGTGGTGGTGGAATATTTAGCGAAGCGCCGAGTTCGATTACTCAATGTTGGATTCCCAGATGCGCTTGATTTATTGGTTGTTTGCTGTGAAGCAGGTTTAGGGCTGCTGGCGGCAATGCAACGAGTAGCCAGAGAGCTTGCCATTAGCCATCCTGATCTTGCTGGTGAACTGGAACTAGTTTGTAGCAAAGTACGAGCTGGTTTAACGATTAAAGTCGCCTTAGAGGAGTTCTCCGAACGAACTGGCCTAGAGGATGTGAAGGGGCTAACTTCTGCTATTTCACAAAGTATTAGATTGGGTACTGGCATCGCGGAAACATTGAGGATTTTTTCCGATGAATATCGTGATAAGAGGCTGCAGGCCGCCGAAGAGCAAGCGGCTAAAATAGCCGTAAAAATGATATTTCCGATGATGTGTTGTATCTGGCCATCATTTTTCATTGTAGCGGTAGGACCTGCGGTATTAAAGACGATGGCGGTATGGGATAAAGCGTTTTAAATTGGTCGAACAGGATATTTAATAAAATTACGATTACATCAAAGGGAGAACAAGATGAACAGATCAATCACCAGATGTTGCCTTAAACTACCTAAGGTTATGATAATAATATTGAGTTTGTTTGGCGTCGGTTGCGCCTCGACCCCACCTGATTCAACGATGAGTGCGCCGCTAAGCCGTGTCGATCTTTACGCTGGCAAGGCTGCCATTGCAATTAATCAAAAGCAGCGGCCAGACAATGAGCAACAAGCTATCGAACAGGCGCTGGCGGCAGAACAGTTACAAAAATTTGATAAAGCAATCTATGCCTATATTCAAGCTTTAGAGTTTGTTCCTGACAATGCCCAAACGCTCTATCGGATTGCTCGTTTGCATAGCTTGCAGGGTAATAATAATATTGCGATAAAGGCTTACAAAGAAGCTTTAGTGATAGCGCCCGCTATGGGCAATGCCCACAGTGAACTTGGGGTGTTGGCCATGAGTGTTCGCGAATATAAGTTGGCAGCAACTCACCTTAATCAAGCCGTAAAACTTGATCAACTGCGACTGAAAAATAGCCTAGAAAAAGTAGGAGAATATAAGTTTAGTGCGCTCGACCAAAGCTCTCCAATACGCGCCTATAATGCATTGGCTATCTTGGATGATTTAGCTGGGCACCACTTTAGGGCTCGAATTTATTTTAGATTAGTGCTGAAGTTTAAGCCTCGTTCAGCATTGTTGGCGACTAATTTGGGATATTCGTTCTACCTTAGTGGTCACTATAATCAGGCTGAGCGTTATTTAAAGCAAGCGATTGAGTATTCACCAAAGTTTAAACGAGCCTGGACTAATCTAGGTTTGGTTTATGCGAGAAAATCACAATATAACCGAGCGGTAATGAGCTTTGAGCAAGTGATGTCACCAGCTCAAGCGTTAAATGATTTGGGGTATTTTTTAATGCTCGATGCGCAATACAGTAAAGCGATTGTTCTTTTTAGACAGGCTATTGATGCTTCGCCTAGCTATTTTGAACAGGCTAATAAAAACTTAAAACGAGCGGTATTGAGTGACAAGGCGCTGGCAAAAAATGGTGAGAGCGTTAGCCGGCGTATTGTTTACAATGACTGATAAAGGAATTGCCCTATTTTAGCAATAAATAGGGCTCCGCTTGAACAGAACTGTATTAATGTTGTTATGCTTCAATCCAGTTTCTTTTCCATTGACCCAAGGTGTACAGCGTCCAAAATTCATGTTGGGCCTGCTTATTGCCCTGACGCGCTAAATGGGTGATGGTGGCAAGAGCATCCAAATTAAACCAATCGTCCAGCAACCCCGGTTCAAGCAGCTCGTGTTCAAGCATTTCACCTAACTCTGTTTCAAGCCAGTGATAAACGGGGATCGGAAAGCCTTGTTTTTTACGTTCCAAAATACTTTGAGGGATCAATTTTTTCATACTCTGACGTAATACTCGTTTGCTAATGAAGCCACTTTTCTTATCGCCAACCTTCCAACTTATGGGTAACTCCATGGCCCAATTGATCAGGTGATGGTCAAGGAACGGAACCCTGACCTCCAATGACGCTGCCATCGACATCTTGTCGGCTTTCGCTAGTAAATCATCAACTAACCAAGAGCTTGATAATACGTGTTGCAGCTTATCAATTGGATGTTCAGAATGTGCTAACTGATACTCAGCACGGATTTTAGCCAGAGAGTCGGTTGGCGGTTGCTCTATTTTCCACAAAGCCTTTTTAGTTTGCTCACTGATATTAATGCTCATATATTCGGGGGTTGCTGCAACATAACCTCCCCAACCCTGAGTGTTCATAGCCCCTAATTGGCGGCTAATATCGTGAGGCGTTACCGATTGTAGTAGCGGATACATAAAGGGGGGAATATATTTCGTTAAACGGCGCTTGTGCGCTCGCATTGCACTTAGCTCTAGTGAGTAGCCGCCTAACACTTCATCGGCTCCTTCACCAGATAAAGCCACTTTGATGTGCTTTCGAGCTTCTAGCGCCAGATAGTACAGTGGCACCGAGGTTAAGTCGGCAAGTGGGTCGTCAGTGTAATAGGGCTGTCGTTTAATAAAGTCTAAATATTGTTGTGCAGTAACTAAGACCTCATGGTGCTCAGTCCCTAAGTGGTTGGCGACATCTCTAGCGTAGTTTAACTCGCTAAACTCATTGTCACCTTCAAATGCAACACTAAAGGTATGGAAGTTGTTGTGGCCAAGCTCTACGGCTTTGGCACAAATTGCTGTCGAATCGAGTCCACCACTAAGAAAGGCACCAACAGGCACATCGGCCTCAAGTTGGCTCTTGACTGACTGAGTGAATAAATCATCGAATTCCTGAACGTAATCTCTTTTTTTCGATATCGTTGCTGATTGGTAGTTTAACTGCCAATAACATTTTTTTTCAATGGCGAGGGTGGTTAGGTTAATTTTTAGATAATGACCCGGCGCTAGTTTTTTTACCGCCGACCAGGCTGTTCTGTCACTTGGGATATAACGGAAGGTGAGGTAATCATCGATCGATTCAAAGTCAATTTCATTAATATTAAGCGCACTTTTTAATGATTTAGTTTCGCTGGCAAAATATAAATTTCCTTGATCTTTGATTAAGTAAAGTGGTTTTATGCCCGTATGATCGCGTATTAATAGCGCGGTATTACGGTTTAAATCTACGATGCAAATTGCAAACATCCCGGTTAGTTTTGCGATGAAGCTTTCGCCCCATTGGCAATATGCTTTGAGGATCACTTCGGTATCACAATCGGTGATAAACGTTTGACCTAGGTTTTCTAGTTCAGCTCTCAATGGCTCATGGTTGTATATTTCACCGTTAAATACTATGCCGATTGACTCGTGCCACATCGGTTGATGGCCCCCTTGTAAATCAACAATGCTTAATCTGCGCATGCCTATCGCTGCTTGTTCATTGGCCCACTGGCCAAAGTCGTCAGGACCGCGATGATAAATGGCTTGATTCATTTTTTCCAGATCAAGTATTTTTTTATGACTATCTAGCGGGCCAATAATCCCGACAATTCCACACATATCTAAGTCCTAGTTTTAGGTATTCAGGAGTTGATGATTTCCTGGTGTTAATAAGTTAATCGACTCTGTTGTACTCAAGTGTTGCCAATTGATTAGAATTGACCTCTAAAGTCAGCTTTTTTATGATAAATACTTTGCCAGTGCCGCTCGACAAATTGTTCGACTAATATATTAGATGCTTGATCCGTTTTTATTTTCTCGATGTTGTATTTGTCCGCAATATTAAGATACTGACCCGTCGACCAAATAATGTCTTGTAATGGATATTCTTTTTTGCGTTCCCATACCGTATTAGGCTCGTTATACAGTAAAAAAATAGTATCTGGGGTTGGGCTTAGTTTTAAAATGAGTCTTCTTAACCATTTGTTGTTTTTAACTTCTTTATTCTTGTAACCGACCTCTAAATCATGGGTGTAACGATCGATCAAAACGACTCTGCCGCGTAAACTTTGCAAATAGACATACCTAAAGTAACGGTAGTGCGCTTCGATAGGTGCGTTAATGTAGTAAAGGTAACGCCGGATGAGGCCTTTGGTCTTTTTTATGGTTCGTGCAATGGGCTCTTTAACTTGATCTAAACCATAGATTTCATCTGCTGGATCAGCTCCTAGCTTTTCTAGTGCCAAGGTTGTAACGCATTTATTTCGAAACCACGGACCCATATAGGCATGCCTTGTGGTTATGCCGTTGTTATTGAGATGCTGTTCAAGCAGGGTAATAAAGGTAGTTTTACCTGCGCCATCGGGACCAATAAAAGCAATAGACAACCCTCGGTTTGTGCCAAGTATTGGCGTAATAAGGCGGTGGTAACTCGATTTTAATCGTCGCCAGTAGTAGCCTGATGTTAGCGTGTTGAGCTGTTTTGTCATGCGGTACTTTAACTGCTTTACCTGTTGCGGATCGCTCAAGGTGGCAATTAAATTCGGGTAAATATCATTAATAATTTCCGAAATTTTGTAATGTTTAGCTAGATTTAAAAGAACAGTTTGCTGCTCATTATTCAAATTAGCGCTCGATAATTGAGCGATGTACTTGGGTGGAAGCTGTTTTTTTCCTAAGACTACATGGCATATTAAATGATAAATAAATGCGGCAGGTTTGGGTTGAAATAAATTATGTGATATTTCATCACACTGAAGGAAAAAGCAATGACTATCAAGGTAGATGACATTATCTTGAATTAAAGATGAGTGAATGTCTAAGCAATAACTTATGCAATTGACGAATTTTACAGCAACATATTTGTGGCTAAGACTTTGATTGTTCTTATACACAACCCAGCCTAAAGACGTTAATAGTTTTAATGTTTTAGTAATCTGTTTCGGCTCAATCAGCAGGTCCAGTTCAGATGTGTTTGTTAGTGCTTGGGGGTTGTCTCGCAGCAAACAAACTTTGATTTCGTTTGATGTTATTTGGTTGAGGACATGGCTGAACATAATATTCCTTTATTGTTTTTTGCATTGATTAAGTCATTACAATATTTCAAAGCGACAGGTACGGTGTTAGCGAGCATTTTTAAGTTCCAATTCTGACTGGTATTAGTTTGCTCACGCATTGCACTTTGCAATAAGAACAACCATAAAATGATGGCCATATGCTTAATGTCATCTATATCGTAACCTGAGTTTGTGCTGATATCGTTTAACATCTGATAGAAGACTTTATCTGGGTGTTTCATCTCAATGACTTGATTGACCACTTCTGCGAAATATAGCGGTGATCCGGTGGCACGACTGGAAAAGAGGGTTAAAAACAGCATTAAGCTGTCGTGCAGTTCAGTACCGCCTGCACAGGAACGATCGAAATCAATCAACCCGACAATAACTTGATGTGATTGATCAAAAATAATATTGCCAAAGTGGTAATCGCCATGAATATGAACACAAGGAAGCGCTCGCTCACCTAACCAATTTGTTAAATAATCAACGATCACGATTAGCGGTTGTTGATAGGCGCTGAAATATGCGGGTAACTTTTCAAAATCACCATAAGCATGCCAGTCGTTGGTTTGGCTTTTAGACATCCGGTTAATCTTAATTGCAGTTTGAACCGCGGTATAAAACTGATGCTGCAAAGACTTGACGTTGACATAAGGTAACGCAATGACATCGCCTTGGACAAAAGTTTGGACCAAGGTTTTCTGATGTTCTTGCGTGACCGTATTCTTAATAATTATCGGGTGTTTTATCGCGGTTAAGCTTAAGCTATTAAGGTATTTATTATCACTTAACCCTGACACTTGCCGTGTTAGATAAGCATTACCAATCTGAGTTTTAGTCACTTTTTTTAATAATGTTTGTTGGCCACAAGCGTATTGAATCATCAAAATTTCTTGGGCGGTGAAAATTAAATTTAATTCGCTATTTTTATTTTGTCCGAGCTCTGCCATTAATAAACGCTGTAATGATAGGCCATTGATAGGGGGGGAAATCTGAATATTTAAGCTTTGATCCCAGAGTATTTTTATCAGACTAGCAAAAGAGGGAGTGTTGAGCTCAAGACTGCCAGCCCCATATTTTATAGCATCACCCGTTAAGACTGTCAGGCGTTGCTTTTTAAGGGAATATTTAAAATATAGTAATACCGCCACGGCACAATATTTAACTCTAGTTATTACATTAGAGATTAGGTTGATATTTTGGGGCCGCTTTTTATTGATATTAAGCAATAAATTAAGCAGCATGTGGCTGTATTGGCTGTTCACCATATAATGAGTTCCTTGTCTTACTGATGTTGCTTTCCGTCGCACTTTTGGGGTTAACTTTCCTAGATTAGTATCACTAAGCTGTTATAAATATAGTTCAAATTTGGCTAAGCGCGTTAGTTATCATGTCAAATTTGTTTACGCGCTTTTTTATTCGACCAATAGCGTTTTGCTGATTGAATAATTTCTGTTTCAATCGCATCGTCATCATTATCGCTTAGCAGCCATAGTCCTAAAGTGAAAATAAGATACAAAGAGGCACCTAGTAAAATTTTAGCCAGCAATAAAAAACCAATAGAAAGAGAAAGTTGGCAAGAAATATTAACGACTATCACATACATTAATAAACCTGAAATAACCGGTCGCCAAATGCAATTGATTATTTTAAAAAAGGCAACATGACAAAATCTGCTAACCAAAAGTGTAACGACGAAGAACATAATTATGCCAATAAGCGCTCGAGTATAAGCGATGCCCAACAAGCCAAACAGTGAGTACGCTGGGTACAGGGTTAAAATTGTTATGATCGCTTGGATCCAAAAGATGTAAGCGGTGTATTTTATATTGCCGCTAATGGTCAGTAAGTTTCCTGAAATACTATATAAAGCCGTACACATGGCAAAAAACACTAACCCTTCAACCAGCGGAACAATCGGCAGCCATTTATCTCCGCCACCTAAAAATAATGGAATTAATTCATTAGATACCGCACCAAAACCAAGCGCAATAGGGACAGAGACTAAGGCCATCACCGACAGGGCTTTGAGGTAGGCGGCAATAAGGTGTTGGTGGTTATCTTTTATTTTTGCCAAACCAGGCACTAAAGCACGAGAGAAAGGATGCTGGACTTCAGATATCGCCATAAAAGATAACTCGGTCCCCCATTTGTAAAAACCAATTTGAGAGGGTGGGGCCATCGCTGATAATACGATAATATCGCCTTGGGTTGAGATGTAATTAGCTACGTTTCTTATTAAAATCCATTGTGAAAATCCCCATATCTCCGATGACTTACTGAGAGAAAATTGTGGGCGGTAATTGATGATTTTATAACTAATAAGTACTTTAATGATGCTATTGAGTAAGGTGGCGACGACCAGGGCGTAATAAGATTGGTAATAAAATGCGAGACATATTGTGATCATAGTGGCGAAAATTTTGGGACTTACGTTAAAGAAAAAATCTTTTGAAAAATTCATTTCTTTTTGAAATTTAACGGTGCCGATATTTTCAAAACCTTGAATGAGTGTCGACAATGAAATTATTAAGCATATCTCTTTAATTCTAATGTCACCATAAACTTGCGCAATTAGCGGCGAAAAAGCAGTCAGTAAGATGGCGATAATTACCGCTTGAATTATTCGCAGGGTCCAAGCGGTATTAAAGTGATCATCAGTGGCTTTATTATTTTGGATCAGTGCCCAATTAACACCAAATTCAAATAATAATGAAATCAGTCCAAGCACGACTAATACCATGGCCACTAAACCAAAATCTTCAGGAATGAGCAGTCTGGCTAATACGGCGGAGCTAATGAAGCCTAAGCTTTTGATACACCATCGCATGGCAACATACCATTTTGTACCATGGGCTACTTCTTGCGATAACGATTTTGTATTGGTTGTTGTCATAGGACGAATTTAGTTAACATAAAGTCGTATTGAGGGAGCATTGGAGCCATATTTCATATTCCTTATGAATAATTACATGCTTTTGTGGGATCCTGAGCATGGGTAACCAGATACTAATAGATTAGTACATATCTAAATTAATAAACGAATAAATCTGTTTTATTAATGTTATTTTTAGCGTAGTTAATGATAGTTCGGGGATATATCTTTGTTGATAGTCTAAATGAAAACCTTTCTAAAGTGTCTGGTCCATTGCTGCCGGATATCTACAGCGTGAGCTGCTGTGGTAAATTGGCACGACTAGTAGGGCTCAAGCTAACGAATAAACCGTGTACGCTCGATTTATTCGTGATGGTCTTGTTGGGACCTTTGATACTGTCGCACATAACTATCTCTTTTTAAAATCAAACTTAAACGTTTAAACGTACCGTTAATAGAGACAGCTTCGACTGGGATAAGATTTCGTTGGAATTAAAATAAACCCAGTTGTGTTGCGGTTAATTGCTCAAACGAGAGTTCAACAAAGGGCAAGATACCATCAGCAATTGGCAATAGCTGCTTGTCGATATAATGTTGGTAGTCAATTGGGCTTGTGGCATATTCGACCGGCTGGGGGCCATTAATTGTAATAATATAATTTATGGTGCCATGATTTTGATACTGCAAGTTACGTCCTAATTTTGCATTTTGTGCGTCGGCTAAGCGTGCGGCTTTTACTTGGGGCGGCACATTTTTTACATAATGGGACAGTTTACGCCTAAGGCGCTTTGAATAAACCAATTTGTCATCATATAAACCTGCTTTGGTTTTTTCGACGGTAGTTAATACTAGTGAGGTGGGGTCTTTATCATCAAAAATTAGTTGATAAAGTTGCTGCTGAAAATCACGCGCTAGCAATGTCCAGTCACTGCGTACACTCTCTAAGCCTTTAAAAATTAGTTCAGACCGGCCCTTGTTATTTAACAATCCAGCATAGCGTTTTTTACTGCCAGTCTCACTGCCACGGATCTTTGGCATTAGAAAACGATCAAATAGCGTTTCAAATTGCAGCTCTAAATAACAGTCGAGTTGATGCTCTTGGGCGATAAGTTGTTGCCAGCGCGCATTGACGTCAGTGGCTAACTGCTGACCTATTTCATTAGCCTGTTCAGCGCTATATTGCGGCCCGAGTAAAACAAAAACTGAATCAGTATCGCCATAAATAACTTCAAATTTTTCTTCAATCCATTGCGCAGTTTGTTGAATTATTTGATGACCGCGTAGGGTTATTGAACTGGCTAATCGAGTATCGTAAAAGTAACAACCGCCGGAACCTAACACGCCATAAAATGAATTCATGATAATTTTTATCGCTTGTGACCTAGGATGATCTTGCTGTTTTTTTGCTTGATCGCGCTGTTGCCATAAATTGGTGATAATTTGTGGCAAAAAATGTTTATCGCGCGAAAACTTTGCCTCTTTAAAGCCATCAATTGCTTGTTCTGGTGCTGCGAGTCCTTCGATTAGTCCCATCGGGTCAATTTTAAAGGTACGAATAATTGACGGATACAGACTTTTAAAATCAAGCACTAAGACATTGTGGTATAAACCAGGTTGCGAATCCATTACATAACCACCGGGGCTAGCAAGGCCACCATCGGGCGGGAGATTTGGAGCGATATAACCTGCTCGATGCAGTTTGGGTAAATACAGATTCGTAAAGGCTGCTACAGAGCCGCCAACCCGATTGAGCGGCAAACCTGTGAGTTTGGTTCTAAAGATCAAAAATTCAAGTAGCTGGGTGTACTCAAATATCTCAGTGACTAAGCGACAGTCTTCGAGGTTATAAGTGGCCAACGCCACTTTATCATGTTTGAAATTGTGATTTATTTCGGCCATGCGATTATGAACATCATCGGTGTGCTTGCCCCGACCTAACAAACTATGACTAACGTGGTCGAGACTGAAGTTGGAAAATTGATAAGTTGCTGTTTTTAGGGCGTCGATACCATCGATTACTACGCGGCCAGCCATCGAAATATAACCGTTATTATCGTTGTGAGAATCACGCCAGTGTGCAAAACCTTGACCGCGGCCAAGACGGAGCTTTTTACCATTGTACTGTGCACGTTTGATTAACAATCTGAAATCAAAATTAATGACATTCCAGCCAATGATAATATCGGGGTCTATCTCAGCAATAGTGACTTCTAACTGGTCTAACAATTGTGCTTCATCGTTAACCCACTGAATATAAGATGGCCCGGCTTGATGTGGACCAATCATGATGACGCGTGAAAAATCATGCTGGTGGAAACCAATGCTATAAAGTTCGCCATGTTCAGAACACTCAATGTCGAGTGACACAACCTTAAGTTGTGGGGTGTAATCGTGAGGGCGAACGTTAGCCTGATGATACTCGCTATAACCTAGCCGTTGACCCTGAGCGCCGTTAAATTCAATACCGCCACAAATAAAACGTTCCATTAAGTAACGTTGATCCAAACTTATATCGCTTTCGTAGATAGTCAGTCCGCTTTGGCGCAAGTAGTTCTTAGCATCGCGGGCATCTTTAATATTGCTAAAATAAAGGCCAGCAACTGCACTAAAATCAAAACGTGTTAGCTCAAGTGTTTTAGCATGGTGGCTAACCCGATAGCGATTTAATAACTCTATTGCTGAGGTTAACTGCTCTTGGCTAATAAAAAAAAGCGGTGTCTGCTTATCAATAATCAACTTAACTGGGCCATTGTCGGTAATTAGCCACAGTAAAATTTGTGAGCGACCATTAATATCAACAGCCTGTTGAGTAAGTAGAAAACCACAGTGAGATGTCATGTTATTCGATTGAGTAGCGGGGGCATAAGTTAAATTATACCCTAATTATACCCGTGCTACCTGGAAATGCGTGATTTGTGCAAGTCGAGAAGCGTGCCAAATGCTAGGCATAATATATGCGGTTTAGTCATTCTAAATTAATATATTATAACAACGCAGTTGGTCGCTTATCGCCTTGCCCTTCGGGAGGTTGGGTAGAAAACGATTACTGCGTTATGATTCATAATCAGGGAATAACCATGAATTAAAAATCATGCCTTGTACTCGCATCCTACCCAAGCTCACAAACCTGCATTTTCAAGTGGCACGGGTATAAACATACAATTGCGCCGTGCATAAACCCTAACAGTAAATGCGCGGCCTAAAAGGGGATAATTTTAAATAACGAGCAAACCAACTAATTTGTTGTCAATTAGCTCGTTATTAACTTCTAAATTGTATAATCCTTCACTTGATAACCCAAGGCTTCGAGTTGAGGCTTTAAGGAAGCAGCGTCACCCACTACGACAAAAAACATTTCTTCGATCACTAGGTGCTCACGAGCTAATGCGTTGATTTCATCAGCACTAATGCTGGAAACAATTTGCGCTCGTTCACTGACAAATGCTGGCGTTAAATCATATTCCAAAATTTGGGCTAAAAAACCTAGCTTTGCGGCTGGGGTTTCGTAGCGCAGAGCGTCGCGCTGATTAATAGCGCTGCGCATAAAGGCTAACTCTTCTGGGGTAATACCACTGGCGACATAGCGCTTGATTTCTTTGACGATTTCAACAATAGACTTGTCTGTAACATCACGACGAACTTCGGTGCCAACGACAAAAGCACCAGTATATTTATTACCGTTAAAATAAGAGTTGGCACCATAACTATAGCCTTTATCTTCACGTAAATTTAGGTTTATACGGCTGTTAAATGCACCACCAAGGCTGAAGTTCATCAAATTTGATTTGTAATATTGACCGGTAATATCACGGGTTAGCGCCCGCTTGCCAATACGGATCACTGACTGGGCGGCGCCTTTTTTATTAACAAGGTATATTACGCCTGATTTGGTGTCTGGCTGGGCTAATTTTAATGTGAGGGCAGGTGCTTGACCTGTCCAGTCATCTAATATATTCAGGCTCTGGCTAAGTGCCTGTTGTGACAAGTTAGAGACAATAATAA
>Ga0209395_1002127_pt1 | contig 26617 bp, 24 predicted proteins | sample GOMGulsemesocosm_3_FD_184635 | JGI IMG/M metagenome (GOLD analysis project Ga0209395, IMG submission 184635) | Methane-oxidizing microbial communities from mesocosms in the Gulf of Mexico - GOM9D Gulf of Mexico (SPAdes) (version 2) | ecosystem: Environmental > Aquatic > Marine > Cold seeps... | reverse complement strand
TGAAATGTATGGAAAATCTATATCCTCAGCACTTAAAGAATATTCTAATACGGCAAAAATTATTCCGTTTTATGAAAATGCGAAGTTGATGGGTCTAGAATATGATGGTGAAACTTTATCAAGATCAGCCTCTGCGACGAAAAGACAGAAGAGACTTTGGCAACAGTTTCTAGGACTCTAATACTAATTGAAAAAAGCCTGAATATCACGACTCAGGCTTTCTTTAAATAACTAAAGCTACTGTAATAGATTTAAAAATCTATTACATCATGCCGCCCATTTACATTCTAGTCACCTGATAATCAACAAAAAAATAAAAAACAAATAATGGGGCACCCCACTTTACCCCCCCTATCAATCAAAAGACCTAGTTAAACAGTTAATACTTCATAAATAAGATACTTATTAAACATTTTATTAAGATCAACAGCTTGTCAAATCGAATTAATTTCACTCTGTTAACTACCTAGCTGTAATATTTCAATTCATTTTTTTCTTGATATTTCTCAAATTTAAAAAATGCATCTTAATTAACGCTAGTTTCAGGAGCTTGGAGACGCTCCTTCATTCCATAGTCACGTAATACACTGGCAACACGTAATCTATAATTATCGAATATCCGATTTATTCCTTTGACTTGTGCTTGTCGATGAAATGCCTGTTCCCTCCATACTTTCACTGATTCTTCATCTTTCCAAAAAGACAACGAAAGAAATTTATTTTGATCTATTAGGCTCTGAAACCGTTCAATAGATACAAAGCCTTCCATTTCAGCAAGAGTTACTTTTAATTCATTCGCAATTTCAAAATACTCATTCTTCCTTTCCTCTTTTGGGATCACCTCAAAAATTACACAAATCATAAATTCACCAAAGGAGGTTGTTGATAGGTTCCAGCTTCAACCTTTAGAAATGAGCGTTTTTCTTCAATGATAAATTTATTCGTTTGAGCAAATTTAAAATTATCTTTGCCAGCTTTATCTTCTTTTAATTTTTTACGGTATTTCTCATAATGAGCTAAAGAATTAAAATTAATTAAACCATAGGCAATATAATTACTACCTTCGTGAGGTAAAAAATATCCAATTAATTCGCCACCACAATTTGGTATTATTTCACCCCAATTTTTAGCGTATTGCTTAAATTTTTCTATTTCATATGGATCTATCTTGTATTCAATAAAACATGTAATTGACATTAGTATTGTCCCTTTTGATTTTTTCAGGCAGTCTACCAGTCAAATAATTTTTTGCTTCGATGAGCATCGAACTATGCTGAGGATTTATAGTGGAGCCAAATATTTCATTCGTGGCTAATCTGATTGGTGAAGCTACACGAGCTAAAATGTTAACCGCACTTATGGGTGGGAAAGCATTAACAGCAAGCGAATTAGCTTTAGAGGCGGATATAACATCTCAAACAGCGAGTAGCCACTTAAGCAAACTTGTTGAAGGGCAGTTACTTGTTGTACGAAAACAGGGGCGACATAAATACTTTCAACTTAAAAGTGGGGAAATTGCTTCATTACTAGAAATGTTGTTGAATGTTAGCTCAAATCTAAATCATCCCAAAACGAACACAGGTCCAAGTGATCCTAGATTAAGAAAATCTAGGGTTTGTTATGATCATTTAGCAGGAGAGCTAGGTGTTGTTCTGTACGATTCATTAGCACTACACAATTATATTATTGATAGCGGTAGTGAAACTGAGTTAACAGAAAATGGAGTACTCTTTTTCAATAAAATAGGATTAAACATTAAGGAGTTAACAAAAAACAAACGTCCTCTGTGTAAGTCATGCTTAGATTGGAGTGAAAGACGTAACCACCTTTCAGGGCAAGTAGGTCATTGGATATTATCCGATATATACAATCAAGGATGGGCAACTAAAGATATAGACTCTAGGTGTATTATATTTACCCAAAGTGGATTAAAAAAATTTGAGACAACGTATCAAATAACATTGGCGTAATTTAAAGGGTAAAAACTGTAATCTATGATAAAAAATCAATGAACGCCATTAATTTAAATCTTTTTTTGAATTATCAATTATCCATAGTTCGATGAGGGTCGAAGCATTATTTATAAAAGCCTCTAGACTGGTGTCACTTTATTTTTAATCAGAAATATTTTATGAAATCATTTATATTCTTTTCTTTAGTTATACTAACAATACTATCGAACATAAGTTGTGCTACTAGTCGTTTCAGGACAAATGATACTCAAACAAAAGAAAGTTATTACCAAGTTTACAAGCTCAATAGCCATATCAATGGTTTAAACTTGGCTTTACATCACCATAGCTCCAGGTATCAAATGCCTAAAGGAACAATCTTATTATTACATGGATCATCTTTTCCATCGAAACTTTCATTTGCTTTTAAGATGGGAGGGTTTTCATGGATTGATCAATTAACGTCAGCAGGATTTAATGTTTACTCTTTAGATTTTTTAGGATATGGGGGATCAGACCGTTATCCTGAAATGATACAGAGAAATAAAAAGGCTAATCCCTTAGGTCGTGGTGCTGAGATTTCTGCCGATGTAAATATTGCTGTAGAGTATATTTTTGCTAAGGAAAAAATTAGTCAAATCGACCTATTAGGTCATTCTTGGGGAGGCGCAGTAGCAGCTAAGTTCTCTGAAATTCATTCACAAAAAGTAAATAGTCTTGTAATGTATGCAGGAATAACATCTGTTGTATCTACCGAAGTTTCAATGCCTGTTGAAATACCTGCGTATTCCACTATGACCTCCAAAGAAAGAATTGAATCCTTGAATTCTTTGGCTCCTGAGTCTAAAAGGCCACTTTTAGCATCAGAGCTATTCAAAAGTTGGGGTAACGAGTGGTTAAGGTCAGATCTAATTAAAAGTGATGACTTAACCATTGATTTCCCCGCAGGACCTAAAGCTGACGTTCATGATTTCTTTAACGGGCAATCATTTTATGATCCCACTAAGATTGAGTCTAAAGTCCTAATAATTCGAGGTGAATATGATCAATATCCATCTGATAAGCACGCAATACAGTTATATAATAATTTGGTTAATGCCAAGTTAAAGCGTTACGTGGAAATCAAAGAAGGTACACATGTACTTCATTTAGAAAAGAATAGACATAAACTTTATAAGTCAGTCATAGAATTTTTGAATATACCCACCTCGTAGTCATTTATTACAAGCCAATTGAGGTGGTTTCATCTTACCTCTATTAGCTTTAACTTAGCACACAAGCAGGTTATAAAACGAATTAGTGAAACATCCCTTTTCATATCTGACGACCCCCTCTTGATACTGATTTATAGTATTAGAAAAGGTTACGAGTATCCCAAGACAAAACTACCACAGGCTGCAATGAGCTTGATATAGACCTTTCAGAATCGATAAACTAACGTCAAGAATTCGTATAATTAAAACAGAAAATATGTTGTTAGAATATTCATAGAGATAAATAAAAAAGCCTGAATATCACTATTCAGGCTTTCGTTTAAATGGTTGAGCTAATGTTATAGATTTAAAATCTATTACATCATGCCGCCCATTCCGCCCATGCCGCCCATATCAGGCATTGCAGGAGCGCCAGCATCTTTCACTGGAGCGTCTGTGATCATAGCTTCAGTTGTTAACATTAAGCCAGCGACAGAAGCAGCAAACTGTAATGCGCTACGTGTCACTTTAGTTGGGTCAAGAATACCCATTGCTAACATGTCACCGTAAGTAGAGTTACCAGCATTGTAACCAAAGTTACCTTTACCGTTACGAACTTCGTTTAATACTACAGAGGCTTCGTCACCACAGTTAGCAACGATTTGGCGAAGTGGTGCTTCCATTGCGCGAATAGCAACGTTAATACCGTGTGTTTGATCTTCGTTAGAACCTTCAAGATTATTGATTAGGTCAGCAGCGCGAATTAAAGCAACACCACCACCGGCAACAACACCTTCTTCTACTGCAGCGCGAGTTGCGTGTAATGCATCTTCAACGCGTGCTTTTTTCTCTTTCATTTCAATTTCAGTTGCAGCGCCAATTTTAATTACCGCAACACCGCCCGCTAATTTAGCTAAACGTTCTTGTAATTTTTCTTTGTCGTAGTCTGAAGATGAGTCTTCGATTTGACCGCGAATTTGACTAACACGTCCTTGAATATCGGCTTCTACACCAATACCATCAATGATAGTCGTGTTATCTTTAGTGATAACAACACGTTTAGCTTGACCTAAATCTTCTAATGTCGCTTTTTCAAGTTCCATACCGATTTCTTCAGAAATCACAGTACCAGCCGTTAATGTTGCGATGTCTTGTAACATTGCTTTACGACGGTCACCAAAACCAGGTGCTTTAACAGCTGCAACTTTAACGATGCCACGCATGTTGTTAACAACTAATGTTGCAAGCGCTTCGCCTTCAACATCTTCAGCAATAATTAATAATGGCTTACCGGCTTTTGCAACACCTTCTAACGTAGAAAGTAATTCACGAATGTTGCCAACTTTTTTGTCTACCAATAAAATGAATGGGTTTTCTAATTCAACGGCACCACTTTCTTGATTGTTGATGAAGTAAGGAGATAAATAACCGCGGTCAAACTGCATACCTTCAACAACGTCTAATTCGTCAGTTAATGCTTGGCCTTCTTCAACTGTAATTACGCCTTCAGTGCCGACTTTATCCATTGCTGTTGCAATGATTTGACCAACAGTTTCGTCAGAATTAGCAGAAATGGTACCTACTTGTTCAATCGCTTTGTTATCGCTACATTCTTGCGATAAACCTTTAAGTGCTTCAACAGCAGCGATAACCGCTTTGTCGATACCACGTTTAAGATCCATTGGGTTCATACCCGCAGCAATTGATTTCAAACCTTCGTTAACAATAGCTTGTGCTAAAACAGTCGCTGTAGTTGTACCGTCACCAGCTTCATCATTGGCTTTAGAAGCTACTTCTTTAACCATTTGAGCGCCCATGTTTTCGAATTTGTCTTCTAATTCGATTTCTTTCGCAACAGTAACACCATCTTTAGTGATGATTGGACCACCGAAAGATTTGTCTAATACAACGTTACGGCCTTTAGGGCCTAATGTTACTTTTACAGCGTCAGCTAATACATTTACGCCACGTAGCATTTTTGCTCGTGCGTCGTTACCAAATAATACGTCTTTTGCAGCCATGTTGTTTCTTCCTATATTCAAAATACTTTATTAAGACTTTGCTTTAAGCTAGTTTGCTTTATAACAAAGAGAAAGCGCGGAGCTTACGATAGTAAGTGAGCACTTTTGATGCCGCTATAAAGATAAAATAGCGACAAGCTAAGTTTTAATTATTCAACGATTGCTAAAATGTCGGATTCAGAAAGAATCAATACTTCTTCGCCGTCAATTTTTTCAGTTTTTACGCCGTAGCCTTCACTGAAAATAACTTGGTCACCAATTTTCACGTCTAATGCACGCACTTCACCATTTTCTAAAATGCGACCATTACCAACAGCAACAACTTCGCCACGTGTTGATTTTTCTGCGGCACTTCCGGTTAAAACGATACCACCCGCTGATTTAGATTCTGCTTCTTGACGTTTAATAATTACGCGATCATGTAATGGACGAATGCTCATTAATTTTTCTCCTGAGAGTTTGTTTACTCTCAATAAATGTAAAATAAATAGGTTATAAAACTTTGTTGCAATTAAAGATGGGGCTAATTTAAAACTTCACAAGTCCCGATAATTTTTTTTTTATTCTTTACGTTCAAATTCACCTTCAAGCGTTTCACCTTGATGATGCTCAATAGGCTTTTCTTGAGAGGTTGGTTGTTCAAAGGGGCTTTGTGTAAATGCCTCTGATTGATTAGTATGTACCGAACTTTGGTAAGTAAAACCAGCCGCGTTTTTATTCATCACGAGATGCGTCTGAACAGATTTTATCAATAAACTACGAACATTGGGTATGAGTAGAGATAATCCAAAGAAGTCAGTAACAAAGCCAGGCGTCATTAATAATACGCCCGCAACGAGTAGCAATAATCCGGCAATAATTTCATCTGACGGCATTTCGCCTTGCGCCATTTTTGTTTGCACTGAATTTAAAGTGGCAATACCTTGTTGTTTAACATTTTTAGCGCCAAGCCAAGCCGTTATGATAACAATTGCTATAGTCGGCCAAACACCAAGCCATGCTCCTACGTTCATGAGAACCATAATCTCTATAATAGGAACAACAATAAAAAGTATAAATAAAAATCGAAACATTTTAAATCTCGCTAAAAAAATCATATTTAGTGAAACATATATGGGGTTGAACAGGTCTTTTTCAAGCATCAACTAAATACAACATAATTCATTTGATGATAAATTATTTATTTCATTTAAAATGACGTAAGTTATTGTTAAGGAATCTTCGTTAATGTTTCAAATAATTATGTGCACATGCCCTGATATTGAAAGTGCAAAAATATTAGCAACACATTTAGTTCATAAAAAACACGCAGCTTGTGTCAATATTATACCTAACATTATCTCAGTGTATCGTTGGCAAGATGACATTGCATGTGACGATGAAGTACAGTTAATTATAAAAACACAAACGACTAAATTTAATGATGTTGCAGATGAAATAAAGCGTTTACATCGCTATGATACCCCAGAAATTATCGCCATGAATATCCAGCAAGGCGACAATGCATATTTGAACTGGATCACTGAGTCTTTAAAATAACTGTTATGAAAAAAATTGTATTACTTTTTTGGTTAGTATTAACCAGTATCTTTTTACAAGTACCCAATGCTCTAGCGCAAGAATCAATTTTTGATACTTCATCATCTTTATTCAGTAATGACGATGAATTTCTGACAGCTGACCAAGCATTTGAGTTTAATTTTCATCAAAAAGGTAAACAGTTAGAGATTACCTTTGCTATCGCTGAAGGGTATTATTTATATCGTCATCAGTTTACGTTCAGTGTTGAAAATGCAGAAATCATCCCGGTTGCACTGCCAATTGGTGAAGATCATGAAGATGAATTTTTTGGTGTCCAGCAAATATTTACCGAAAAGCTCAACTTTGTTATAGAACTGGCCAAGGTTAATGATAATGCCAATATTAAAATACGTTATCAAGGCTGTGCTGCGAAAGGGTTATGTTACCCGCCGAAAAAGAAAATCGTTGAACTATCGAAAATTAATGTTGAGGCAACTGACTCAAATGATGTTTTAACCGCGCTATCAGCATCTACTGGAACAACTGAAAACACCAGCGAACAACATCAATTAGCTGACATGCTAAAAGGTGACAATATTTGGTTAACACTGTTAGCCTTCTTTGTGGGTGGTTTGCTACTTTCATTTACGCCTTGTGTATTTCCAATGTACCCTATTCTGACAGGTATAATTGTTGGACAAGGCGATAAACTTTCCACAAAGAAAGCATTTCGTTTATCATTTTTTTATGTGCAAGGTATGGCAATTACCTATACGTTATTAGGTATTGTCGTCGCATTAGCGGGTGCACAATTCCAAGCAATGTTTCAACACCCTGCCGTACTAATTGGTTTAAGTGTGTTATTCATCTTTTTAGCCTTGTCTATGTTTGGACTGTTTAATCTTGCGCTACCAAGCAGTTGGCAAAACAAACTCAATAACATCAGTAACAGTCAAAAAGGTGGTTCTTACTTCGGTGTTGTTGTAATGGGCGCTATTTCTGGCTTAGTCGCCTCTCCATGTACTACAGCCCCATTAACAGGCGCTTTATTATATATTTCACAATCTGGTGATATTTGGCTAGGTGCCTCTGCGTTATACGCTTTAAGTATAGGTATGGGCGTGCCATTACTAATTTTAGGTAGTTCTGGTGGTAAATTATTACCAAAAGCAGGCACTTGGATGACAGTAATTAAGAATGTTTTTGGTTTATTGTTATTAGCCGTCCCCATCTTTTTAATGGAAAGGTTTTTACCCGAAATTGCAACGCAGGCAATGTGGGCAATCTTAGTATTATCAAGTGCGGGTTACTTTTATACTGTAAATCAACAAACCCAAAATAACTTTTGGTTTGGTGTTAGAAGTATTGTGATATTTGTGATGATATTTTTTGGTGCTAATCAAGCTTACCAATTAGTCAGCCCTAGCCAGAAAATTGCATCAACTAATCAGCAAGCGTTACAGCAACACTTTAATAAAGTAAAAACACTTGATGATTTATTAATGGCAGTGGACAAGGCTAATTCGCTAGGTAAAACAGTGATGGTTGATTTATATGCCGACTGGTGTATAGCTTGTAAGGAGTTTGAAGAATATACGTTCAATACTCCGCAAGTGCAAAAAGCGTTAAGTAATAGCTTATTAATACAAATTGATATGAGTGAATTTGACTCTATAGATAATGCTGAGCTTGCAAAGAAATATCAAGTGCTCGGCTTACCTTCGATCCTTTTCTTTAACCAGCAAGGCAAAGAGCTAACAAAACAACGCGTAACGGGCTTTATGGAAGCAGATGAGTTTGCTGAACACTTGCAGAATATTTTATAAAACTTGAACATTGATTATTATCACTTAACCTTTATAACATTAGCGCAGTTTAACAAGGATACTCTCACGAGTTAAACTGCCGATGTTTTCCAGAAGCCATTAACAATTTTTGTATCAATAAATTCCATTAGTTGTGTTTCAGGAATAGGTTTAGAGAAGTAATAACCTTGAATAACATCACAGTCGTTTTCCGTTAAACTACGTAACTGTGCACTAGTTTCCACGCCTTCAGCAATGACTTGTAAACCTAAATTCTTGACCATCGCAATTGTCGACATAATAATTTGATAATCGGCTCTGTTTTCTAACATACCAAAAACAAAACTCTTATCTATTTTAATAACGTCTACAGGCATTTTTTTCAAATATGCCAATGAAGAATAACCTGTCCCAAAGTCATCTATCGCAAAACTGAAACCGACATCTTTTAGGTCGTTCATCATTTCAATAGCACTATCAATATTTTTTACTAAGGTCTGTTCCGTAAGTTCAAGTTCAAAATGTGTAGCTTCAAGCGAAAACTCCTCAAGTAAATCGATTAAATAAGACGTTAAGTGAGTATCGGCAAACTGGCCTGCCGACAAATTTATCGCGATACGCACATCAACTAAACCTTTATCTATAAGCGTTTGGCATAATTCAAAACAGCGCCTGATCACCCAGTAACCAAGTTCAATCATATGCTCTGAATTTTCTAAGATCGGAATAAAATCTTCAGGAGAAACCATTCCACGCTCAGGATGTTGCCAACGAAGTAAGGCTTCGAAGCCGAATAATTTTTTTGTTTTTGCATCTAATTGGGGTTGCATACTCAAACTGAATTGATTTTTTGCCAAAGCTTGCCTAACTTCACTTTCCATCATGACTCGAAGCGCAACTTTTTTGTACATATCTTCATGATAAATATGATATTTAGCGCCACCATCATCTTTGGCTTCATACATAGCAATATCTGCATAACTAATTAAATCTTCTGACTTTGTCATTCCTTCTGGCGCAAAAGCGATACCAATACTTGTACTGACATAAAAAAGACTATTTTCTATTTTAATAGGAGCTTTGAACGCTTCTAGAATTTCCTCTGCAACAAGAACAGCGTCATTTTCATTATCTAAATGACCTAATACAACAACAAATTCGTCACCACCAAAACGGCAAGCCATATCAACTTGTCTTATACTAGAACGTAAACGATTAGACGCTTGAATTAATAACTTGTCGCCATCTGTATGACCATGGCTATCATTCACTTTTTTGAAGTCATCAAGATCTAAAAATAAAACGGCGATTTGTCCGTCACTGCGTAAAACATTCATAAAGGCTTTTCGTAATTGATAATTCAACATATTACGATTAGGTAAGCCTGTTAATAAATCATACATTGCGATATTTTCGAGCTCTTTGGTTTTTTGCTCAACTTCAAGATTCAATTGCTCAAGTTCAAAACTTAGCTCAGTTGCCGCACTTGCCAGAATATCCAATTCATCAATATATGTGCCTTTTCGTTGAATTTTAGTTTGACGAAATTGATCAAATTGTTTTTTTGCTAGTAAAGGTAAAACATCAGACAATACCAGTAAACGTTGTGTAAATGGACTAGCGACAAAATGAACAACAATAGCTAATGCAATAAGAATAATTAAAGTAAAAATCAAAAATTGCAAACGATTGTGTTCATAATTACGTGTAAAAGCGGTTACATCATCAATGAGCGCCAGGTAATAAGAACGTTCATTAATATTTGCTATAGGGATTAAATTAATAAGATAACTATTGTCACCCACTGAGACCTTTATTCCTTGGTTTTTTATGATATCACTACTAACAACATCCTGACTTGAAAGGAACAATTCACTCACTAATTGAGTATTTGTTGAGGAAATAAATTTAGCATCTGAAAGCTTAATCGTATCTTCATGTTTATTTGCAGATAAAGAATCATCAAGATGTGTAAAACTAACCATTGCGACATCGTTTTCAAGTGATCTATTAATAGAAACGATCATATCCACCAAAGATACTGTCATCGCCACAACAGCCATATCGCCTTTTCCGTTTAATACAGGCACTGTTATCAATTGCACGCATTGCGCTTGGCAATACAATGAATGTTCAGGTTGTTGTAAGTTAAGTACGCTTTCAATGCTTGCCTGTACAAATTCAGGAATAGGATTAGATAAGTATAATTCTTCGTTCCTATCAGAAACTAACCAAACATTTTCAACATTTTGATTCATTTGCAGCGTATCGAATTGTGCAGAAAATTCTTGTGCTAACACATCAAAATTTTGCTGTTCTTTTAAGCGGACTATATCAGCAAACGACTCAAGCCAAACGCGTAATGGTTTTCGCAAAACATTATTCTGTACAGTAAATTGTGCGTTGCCTTTACGTAGGGTATCACTTTGATATTGTTTAAATTCTTGATTTAATCGCGATAAAGATAAATAAGAAAAAATAGTGCTTAATAATAATAAAGCACCAACAACTAAGACTAATAATTTTACTGGAACACTAACAAATCTTTTTTTCATGACGATAACTCAGTTAAAACCAATACATCAATTGAACTGCCCACATTTCCCATCGTTCTTGATTATTTACAAGAGCATTTGGTAAAACAATAGGGTTAAGTCGAGCAGCACCTTCTACCCAATGGTATTCAGCATTTACTCTAAAATTGTCAGAAAAGTCATATGAAAAACCCAACATAGCATCATGCTGATAACCAAAGTAACTAGGTACTACTCCATAACTTCGCTTTTCTAATTCTTGGCCTTTTTTATCGTCTCTATCTGCATAAAACAGATCATAACGACTAATCAATGTTAGTTTTTGATCAACCTTATAACGCGCTTGAAAAGAAGCACCTTGCCCAAGATTATCTTGACTGAATTGTGGCGCATAAAAGCCTTCAGTCAAAAACCTTGTTTGTAAAAGCTCGGTAGTAAACTCCCAGTTTTCTCCTTCATACATAGCATTCATGGTATAAAACTGAAAGACGAAACGTCCATCAACAAAAAAGTCTAACGACTCTTCTTCATAATTAAACTCAGAATCAAGCAAGGTTAAACCAAATTTCCACTGAGAAAACACGGGACGCCAATAAACACTAGCCTGGCTATCAAGATTATGTTCGATGCTTCCTTGTGCTAATTCACTGAGAATAACTTCTGCATCATCACTGTTAATAGGGCTTCTACCTCGACTAAAATTAAAATCGAATTCGCCATATTCGTCATTATTATAAGTTAGCTTTAATGCAGCTCCGTCGCCACCTACTGCAATATCCCTGAACCCATCAAAATACGCTCCTTGAGGTAAAATAATTGAAGGTCGTGCAAAAGGAATGTCGCGGGTACTTGAGTGAAGCCAATGAGTATTTTTGATACGTCCGACAAATAGATTCGCCTGCCACTTATCTGAACTATAAGCATTCCAATCCACTAAAAAATAGTCAACACGCAGTCCTTCGTTATATCGATTCCCCCCATTTAGATAGACAGCTTGCGCAGCGAAGCGAAAATCATTTGTAAACTTATAGGATGTATTGAGCCCAATTTCAGTTAACTCTAACGAAAGCTCACCATCATTGTTTACAAAATTACTGCCGTCAACATCAATAGCACCTTGAGCAACAAATCCATGTATTTTGAATGGTTCTGCAGAATACTCATCTTGAGCTATCGTATTAAACGCAATTAATGCTGAGACGCATATTAATTTATAAATCATTTTATTCATCGATTTTAAGTAGATTGACATCACTTACCTCATCAATATTTTCAATGTAACCAATAGCACCTGTTGTTGACTTAACAGCTTTGATTAATTCTTTTTCACTTGTGACAAGGGTTGGACCAACCCCCATACCAGAGAATGTTAATTTGTCCCAAATCCGGTCTAGTTGATAAGGGAACAAACGTAGGGTTTCTTTGCAGAATTTTTGATGAGTTGTACTTGTACTCGACAACACAAAAATAGTAATTGGCACACCGTTTGCCCATCTTACTTGTCGCATAGAGTAAATGCGGCGTAATTGAGTTGTTGTTATTGATGCTGTTTCAGCAGTGATATTGGTAATAACCTCAACCGCATGGATTGCCGGACTGCCAAAAAGCATGACAAGAACCATTAACCTAAAGAGAATTTGGCTGATAACTAAATCCTTGTTAATGAGAAATGAATAGTTATTTGTCTATCTAGCAAAGTACACAGCAACTATTGATAACTAGTTATTAAAGTACAAAGCAGCCTGCTTTCTTATATGTACCTGTATACAAAATACGCTAAACCAATGAATTAACTAATAAATGTAGGTAAACATAGTGTAGTAAATTTTCACTAGAATACAAAACTTTATTATCAACATATCAATAAAAAATTAACAATAAGAGATCAGACCAGTATTTTGCTGCTATATTCTGCGAAAACACTATAATAATCGCCTAACAGCAGAAAATGTTCGATTTTGTTATTATCTATTCCATCATTCATGTTTTTATGTGATGATATTTATAAATTTGCTATTTAATAGGTTTTTCTCAGACAATGTCCACAAAGTTTAAAGTTTTAGTGTTAAATGGTCCTAACTTAAATATGCTAGGGAAACGCGAGCCTGAAATTTATGGTGCACAATCGTTAACCGACATCATCAACAATTTAACCTTACAAGCTTTACCTATGGGTATTGAGTTGAGTCATTTTCAATCAAATGCTGAACATCTACTGATAGAAAAAATACATGATGCTTATTGCGAAGTTGATTTTATTGTGATCAACCCAGCAGCCTTCACTCATACTAGTATCGCAATACGTGATGCATTACTCTCTGTAGACATTCCATTTATCGAAGTACACCTTTCAAATGTGCATGCCAGAGAGTCTTTTAGGCACCATTCGTTTTTATCCGATAAAGCAATTGGTGTTATTTGTGGCTTAGGGGTAAACGGATATAAGTATGCATTAGAGTCTGCATATACATGGTTAACTGAGCACAAGGGTTAACTAAAAAACAACCAAGAATGGCTAATATATAGCGGTTCTATTTAAACTAACATTACACATTGATAAAAAGGTATTCCAATGGATATTCGTAAAATAAAAAAATTAATTGAATTAGTACAAGAATCAGGAATTAACGAATTAGAAATTTCTGAAGGTGAAGAATCAGTACGCATCTGCCGCGGAGGTACAGTAGTACAATCTGCACCTATGATGCATGCGGCACCTGTTGCGGCGGCTATTGCTGTACCTGCAACGGCTGAAGTGGCAGCCCCCGCAGCTATTTCAGGTCATGTTGTACGTTCACCAATGGTCGGTACTTTCTATGCTTCGGCATCACCTGATTCGCCGGTTTTTGTAGCAGTTGGGCAACATGTTAATGCGGGTGATACTTTATGTATCCTTGAAGCAATGAAAATGATGAACCAAATAGAAGCTGACAAATCTGGTGTTATTAAAGAAATTCTTGCGAATAACGAAGACGCTATCGAATTTGACCAACCGCTATTCATCATTGAATAATCCCATATACATCAACGCATAAGGGTCATTCTATGTTAGATAAAGTTGTTATCGCCAACCGAGGCGAAATTGCACTAAGAATATTACGAGCATGTAAAGAGCTTGGTATTAAAACGGTTGCTGTTCATTCAACAGCCGACAGAAACTTAAAGCACGTATTGTTAGCTGATGAAACCATCTGTATTGGTAAAGCATCTGCACCAGAAAGTTATCTTAATATCCCTGCAATTATAACTGCAGCGGAAGTAACTAATGCTGTAGCTATCCATCCAGGTTATGGTTTTTTAGCCGAAAATGCTGATTTCGCTGAACAAGTTGAAAAATCTGGCTTTGCCTTTATTGGTCCAAAAGCTGAAAGCATCCGTATCATGGGTGATAAAGTTGCTGCAATAAAAGCAATGAAAGTAGCCGGCGTTCCTTGTGTTCCAGGTTCTGATGGCCCACTAAATGACGATGAAAAAGCAAATAAAGCCCATGCTAAACGTATCGGTTACCCTGTTATCGTTAAAGCCGCTGGTGGTGGTGGTGGTCGTGGTATGCGTGTTGTGCGCAGCGAAGAAGAATTAGTCGACTCTATTGCTTTAACAAAAAGAGAGGCTGGTACTATTTTCAAAAATGACATGGTTTACATGGAAAAATTCCTTGAAAATCCTCGTCATGTTGAAATTCAAATAATGGCTGATGGACAAGGTGGTGCTATACACCTTGGTGAACGAGATTGCTCAATGCAACGTCGTCATCAAAAAGTCGTTGAAGAAGCACCAGCGCCTGGTATTACACCTGAAATGCGTGCCAAAATTGGCGAGCGTTGTTGTAAGGCTTGTATCGATATTAATTACCGTGGTGCCGGTACTTTTGAATTCTTGTACGAAAACGGTGAATTCTATTTCATTGAAATGAATACACGTATTCAGGTTGAGCATCCAGTAACTGAGATGATCACCGGTGTAGATTTGATTAAGGAGCAATTACGCGTTGCTGCTGGTCAACCTTTATCTTACACCCAAGATGATATTAAGATTGCGGGTCATTCAATTGAATGTCGTATTAACGCTGAAGATCCACGTACTTTTATTCCTTCACCGGGTAAGATTACACGCTTTCACCCACCAGGTGGTTTAGGTGTTCGTTGGGATTCTCATATTTATGCTGACTATTCTGTTCCACCACACTATGATTCCATGATCGGTAAATTGATCACTTGGGGCGATAATCGTGATGTTGCTATTGCACGTATGCGTAATGCCTTAGCTGAATTAGTGATTGACGGTATTAAAACTAACATTGCTTTGCATCAAGATATTTTAAATGATCAAGGTTTCGTTAACGGTGGTGCTAATATCCATTACCTAGAAAAGAAATTAGCTGAAACTGAATAACATTTAGATAACTTAAATATTAAGCCCTGCATCGCAGGGCTTTTTTATTTATAATAGAAAAAATTAAGAGTTTGACGTTAAAAAATAAATGACTGAATTATTAGAAAAACCTTCTCAACCTGCCGACGATGACTGTTGTGGTGGTGGTGCTTGTAACCCTTGTGTATGGGACCATTTCTACGCAGAACGTAAAAAATGGCGTTTACAGCAAGTTGAAATACAAGAGAAAGCAGATAAAGAAACGAGTTCAGAATAGTGCTAACTAAGTAAGATAACTTTCTTCACTAATTTATCGATACCACTTGCCGCTTCAACGAGTGACGTCGCCAACATATAAGCTGGTGTTGAAACTAATTTGCGTTTTTCATCAACAATAATATCGTTAACTTCACAATCAACATGCGCTAAACCACGATTCATTAGTGACGCTGCGATATCTCGATCTTTACCTATGGTTCCTTGAGCATCTTCACCAAAAACAAGTGGGATCATTGCAGGTGCAATACACATAAAACCAAGTGGCTTATTCGCTTTAATAAAGCTTTGTGCCGCGATTAGCACCTCAGCATTGATTTGATAGTTTTCTGCATCAAGGGCAAACGTACATAAATTTTTTGCTGCTCCAAAACCACCCGGGAAAATTAATGCATCAAACTCATCTTGGTAAAGTTCCACGATATCTTCAATGTCACCTCGTGCAATACGCGCAGACTCGACCAAAACGTTACGCGTCTCGTCTGCTTTTACTTCACCCGTTAAATGGTTAATCACATGATGTTGATTAATATTAGGCGCGAAACAACGGTAAGTTGCACCTTGTTGCTCTATGGCTAATAACGTTAAAACACTTTCATGAATTTCACTGCCATCATAAACGCCACAACCTGATAAAATAATCGCTATTTTTTTCATCTTAATCCTTAATTACTTTTCTTTGTGTCATGTTAGGTAATTGACATAATAAAACAACTACAATCGAACACCACATTAATAATGCAAACGGCACGGCACTACCGTCGTAAAAGTACGCTAATATGGGGCCGGCTAATGCGCCAATACCAAAACGTAATGTGCCTATTACCGCCGTTGCTGTACCCGCTTCTCGGGTAAATTCTTGCATAATGAGTGCATCAGCATTAACAGCAATCATTGATAAACTACCCATTAACGGTAATACCGCGATCGCGGTATAAATTAACGAAAATTGTAAGAAGTTCACCACAACCAATAAAGATGAAAAACATAAAGCTACCATTAAGCCATACGCCAACATCCTTTTTGACCCTTTACGACTGACTAAACGAGTATTAATAAAATGGGCTGTCATTAATGCTAATACGTTGATGGCAAAAAGCAGACTAAATTCGAACTCAGTTACTTTGAATACCGTCAAATAAACAAAAGGGATTGCTGTAATATAAGCAAAAAAAGCTAATGAAACCACCATAGAACTGACAATATTCAGTTGTGACTTTTTATTTGAAAGTACTATCTTATATCGCTGTATAAAGCTCACCGGAGGCAAGTTTTTCTCTCGCTTTACTTCAGGTAAAAAGCGATAAACTAACAGTAAAACGATAAAACTATAAGCAGCTAAACTAAAAAATATGAGCTCCCAACTGTGTAAAAGTAAAACCGCACCAATACCTGGCGCGATCATAGGAGCAATCATCATGATCATCGACACATAAGAAAAGCCTTTTGCTGTATCTTTGCCATAACGCTCTTTTATCGTGCCAGGAACAACAACTGTTGCTGCACTACTGATAAATGCTTGTAAAAATCTTAGCGATAAAAACTGTTCAATATGGGTCACAAAAGCTATCGCAATACTCATCAAAATAAAACCAGAAATGCCCAGCATAACTAATTTTCTTCTACTACGTTTATCAGCTTGAGGTCCAAAAAATAATAAGCCTAATGCATAACCTAACAGATAAATACTTAAGCTATTCTGAATCATCGGCATATCAGTTGATAACTGCTCAGCCATTATAGGCATTGCCGGTAAATACATATCAATTGCCAAAGGTGAAATAGCAATAATTGCTGCCAACAAAGGCAACAGCAACTTTAAAGATAACTCAGCTTGTTCTGTGATTTTCAAGTTATTCATGATTTTTCCGGATAATCGTGAACAAACTTACCAAGTTCCGTTACCGCTTGATCTACTTTGTCACACCATTTAACGCCATAACTGATACGCATAAAATTTTTGTATTTCCCTGTTGGAGAAAATATCTCACCAGGTGCAAAACTAACGCCTTTGGCAATAGCTTGGGTAAAAAATTGACTAGTATCCACATGAGAACGACAACGTATCCATAATACACTGCCGCCACGGGGTTGTGATATACACACTTCTTTTGGAAAATGCTCTGCGATTAAAGCGCGCATCCTTTCACAGTTATAACGTAAGGTTTTTCGCAATACTTGCAGATGGCGATCATATTCCCCACTCATCAAATAATCTGTCAAAGTCCATTGCTGTAACATAGGCGTTGAACAAGACTGCGCGCGTTTAATGCGTTTTGCTTCCTCTTCAAATTTACCCGGTAATAACCAACCCACACGATAACCCGGCGCTGCCGTTTTTGAAAAAGACGAACAAGTAATGACTAATCCTTTATTAGAATACAATTGTGCGGGCACAGGACGTTTTTCAGTAAAATATATATCACTGTACACTTCATCTTCAATCAGCGGAATATCATGTTCCTCTAATAAGCTCACCATATCTTGACGTTGTTGATCGGTCATCATAGAGCCGAGGGGATTAGATATAGCGGTTGAAAACAAACAAGCTTTGACGGGATGTTGTTTTATCACCTTAGCGAGCTCGCTCACACACACACCATCTTCGGTACAAGTGTAAACTTCTAAGGCTTTCATACCTAAGCTTTCAATTAATTCAATCAATCCAAAAAAACATGGAGATTCAACAGCGATAATATCGCCACGTTCGGCAACACACTGTAAAGCAATGGACAGCGCTTCTTGTGCCCCATTGGTAATAATAATATCGTCATGATTAATCGCGACCCCTTGTTCTTGATAACGAAAAGCAAGATTTAGGCGTAATTTAGGGTCGCCATTTACCGGTCCATAACTCACCGCTTTTTCAGCATTCTTACTTAAAACTGATCGCATTAATCGAGCTAAAGCTTTATCTGGTGGGTGCGCATTAACGGGGTTAGATATGCCTAATGCCACAGTGTCAGGAAAATGAACCGCTTCATAAACTTGTTCAATAAGGCTGCGACAAGAAATTTCAACGGGCTCACAACATGCCCACTTAGCACGCATTGGCATTAATGTTCGCGCTTGTTTCGCTTTTAAATAATAGCCTGATTGCGGCCTTGCTGAAATGGTACCTTGACGCTCTAATTCAATATACGCTTGTTTAACTGTCGGTATACTGATCTCAAACTGTCGGCTTAATTTACGTAAACTCGGTAATTTATCACCCGCACGCAAAGCACCATTCTTTTCTTGCTGATCAACAAAGTCGATCACTTGTTGATATAAAAACTCAGGTGCTGACTTATCTAATAAACGCATAACTGTATAGGTTTCATTTTCATTTTTCTGTACATGTTATTAAAACAAAAAATCTATAAACTGTCTATTCAATAATTAAACAATGTATTTGTTCAACACACTTAACTGAGGAATATCGCATGACTTTCGTATACATACTGAAAAGAATAACTGAAAAGTGGATTAATTTAATGGCTAAAAATAATTTAGCTCAAGCGTTAGTTATGCAGGAGAGTCCAACAATTACTCTGTCGTTGATACCGCTAAATAAAAGTACTGACAAAAAGGTTTGCTGCACCGAAAGCCAAATAAAATAATTAATATCAGGCTTCATCCCTAAAATGAAGCCTTCACCCTCTCAATTGTCAAGGAGCCACAATGAGCAATACTTTATTATATGTGATCACTGTACTTATCTGGGGATCAACATGGATAGCTATTAATTATCAACTGGGCAGTGTTCCTCCAGAAGCATCAATTGTTTACCGGTTTGGCTTAGCGGCATTAATTCTGTTTGCATATTGCCGATTTAAAAAGCTTTCTCTTACATTTAGTATCAATCAACACGTACAGTTTATGCTTTTTGGCTTAACGTTATTTGGCTGTAACTATTATTTTATATATTCAGCTCAGCAGCATATTAACTCTGCCCTGACCTCTATCGCTTTTTCAATGATCATGTTTTTCAATGTGATAAACGCCCGCATCTGGTTTAAAACTAAAATAACTCAACAAACTTATATTGGCGCTATTCTTGGTTTAATCGGTATTGTTGTTTTATTTTGGCCGCAAATTAACGATACAGATTTAGGTAAAGAAACGTTACTTGGTTTATCACTTTGTTTGATAGGAACACTATTAGCTTCTACGGGTAACATGGTTTCAATGAAAAACAAACTCTTGAACTTACCTATGATGCAAGCCAATGCTTGGGGTATGTTTTACGGCACGCTCATTATGACAATCGTTTTACTTGCTCAAGGGAAGTCATTTTCTTTTTCATATACTTTACCGTATATCAGTTCGTTACTTTATTTATCAATTTTCGGTTCAATTATCGCCTTTGCGGGTTACTTAACGCTCTTAAATAATATTGGTGCTCATAAAGCGTCTTACACTAGCGTTATGTTTCCAGCCGTCGCAGTAGTCATTTCAACAATTGTTGAAGGCTTCAGCTGGAATATTTACACCGTAGTCGGCTTGTTGATCATTGTAGCGGGTAATATTGTCGTGTTAACCAAGCCCAGAAAAATAAATTTAAACGTTACCTCACAGCCTAAGCCTGATTTTTAATGCGCTTATGCTGAATATTCCTAATATGCAATCCATTAACCTTTTGTGCACTATTTTATAAATAATGGCACAACGGCGTAAGCTTCTTCCGGCTTACGCCGTTTTTATTTGTTAATTTACTTGAAACAAAGACATCTTTTTTTCGAAATGCTACTATTTTCAAAATTAACGCTACGGCAAACTTTTAATAAACACACTATTTGCCAACAAGCTGAAAGCTTCTTTTGAGCCATCCAAAATTTGAGAATATCATGAAATTTATCCATCCATTATCGCTGTCCTTTTTGCTTACTAGTATATTATTACTGGTAACATCTTGTGCTTTACCTCAACATCAGACAAAACAAAGTTCAAATAGAAGTGCAGATAAAACAGCCTCCTACAATTATCTAAAACAATTGGTTTCGCCTACTGAAGGCATTGGGGCTCGTGAAGCAGGAACCGAAAAAGAGAAAAAAACAGCAAGTTATATTAAGGCTAACTTTGAAAAATTCGGCTATCGCGTTTATGAGCAAAACTTTTCATTTAATAGTAGAAAAATGGTAGGTGAGTCACAAAATATTATTGCAGAGTTGGGCGACTCAACAAAACCCACGATCATTCTGGGTGCGCATTACGATTCAACTGCTATGAAAACAGGATCTATGGGAGCAACCGATAACGGTGCTGGTGTCGCGGCTATGTTAGCAATAGCTGAAGTCTTGGCAGATAAGATACCTGAAAATTACAATATTCGCTTCATCGCGTTTGGCGCAGAAGAAATTGGCTTGCAGGGCTCAAATTATTACGTCGTTGATTTATTAGAAAACAAAAAACTCGGAAATATTGCAGCAATGATTAACTTTGATACCATTGCCGGTGGCGATAAAGTTTACGTTCACAGTGCACATTCAACACCGTATAAACGATGTAAAAGTGGTAAATACAGCAGTGAACCATCAATACGTAATGCTTTGCTAACGGCATCAATCAATATATTGGGTGAAAATAACAAATATGTTATTCACCCTGATTACGAAGGTTACCCAGAAGGTGTAACAGGCTCTTGGTCTGATCATGCCAGTTTTGCCTGCGCTGGTATCCCTATCGCTTATGTTGAATCAACTAATTTTGCCATTAATGGCAAGCATGGCTTTGATGGTTATTCTCAATCGACCACAGAACAATTATGGACTTGTTTTGATCAAGAAAACTCGACGGCTTGTGATAAAAAAGCAGAAAAAAATTGGGGAAGTATTTGGCATACGAAATATGATACTTTAGAAAAACTTAATGACATATTCCCTGGTCGAGTCGAAAAGCAACTTGGCAATAATGTTAAGGTGTTAATTGAATTATTATCTCATCCTGATAAATATTTACCCGTTAAATAAATGCTAAAAATCTGTCAGTGGACTTTATTCAAACTAAGGCCACTGACAATACTCATTGATTAACCGCCAATCGGTGAACCTGGCGGCATTTTTATTTTTGACACCGGGTGAACCAATTTACCCTGTTCAAGGCTATAGCCAATCTGCTCTTCTAATAACATGAACTGTGCCGATAAACGCTTATATTTTCTAGCATCGTAATGCTCGCCTAACCACACTTTTAAATCACGTAAAGCAACATACACTTCAGATCTAACTTCAGTGACTAATTTTTTGTTATGCCAAAGTGATAATAAATGCTCGACAACTTGCTGATTTACACGTTGTTGCACTAACAATGACATGCCTTTTTCAGCAGAATTTTTGATTGACTGCTTTATTAACGTATCAATAAGTTCTTGTGCACTAGGAACATTATTATCCATTACTGATTGTTGCTGTAAACGTGCTAAACGCTGCTCATTCAACAGCAATGAAACTGTGTGTTTAGCGTTAGCTTCAGCTGCAGAAATAGGGTCAAAAGTGAGACCTGTATTGCCAATAAAACTTTCACGATTACGGTAATAACCATACGCTTTTGGCGGGATCAGTTTGATGATGTGTTCAGGTAACGTTAATATCTTTACATCTAACGTTGCTAAAAGAGCGTCTAAAGCTTTTCGTTGTTGTTTACCTGGAACAACTTTTAAGTAGCTTGATACATTTTTTTCTCTAAGTTGATAACTATAATCGGTACCTGAAATTAATTTTGCGGCAGCAGTTACCTGAAAGCGATGAAAGTTATAAATAGGCACTAGCACTTCTTCCATTTCAGACAATGGTTGCCCCATAGGGATACTATTTAAACCAAAATCATTAAGTGCCTTCTCACGTACTTTTAATATTCTATTCAACTCATCAGCTGCATTTTCACCGTTGTCCCATAAATGTCCTGTACTATGTGCACTTGACGAAGAACGGGCATCTGAGTCTGACATGTACTTCAAACCTTTCTTTTGCGCTGTCGCTATAACATTCGCTAAATACACTTCTTCTTGTTCAGCAGGCACATCAGCATAACCATAAGCAATGACCGACTTATCCCAACTGCCAATATCTTTAGCGTAAGCATTTGATAAATCAATTTTGCCACCTTTTAACGTAATTAATGGATGAGGATAATCCATTACTGAAGCTCTGTTATTAGCACTGGCGGCGAAATTATGGGCGATACCTAAAGTATGCCCCACTTCATGAGCCGATAATTGACGGATACGCGCTAATGCCATTTCTTTCATTTCAGAGGTATCTGTCTCTTTTTCTGTGAAAGGAGAAGTTAAGCCCAAAGCAATGAGATAATCTTGACGAACGCGTAATGAGCCAAGCGTAACATGACCTTTTAGTATTTCACCGGTTCTAGGGTCAATAACTGACGAACCATAAGACCATCCTCTTGTTGCGCGATGCACCCACTGAATCACGTTATAACGAACATCCATTGGGTCAGCATTTGCTGGTAACATCTTCACTTGAAAAGCATTTTTATATCCTATGGCTGAAAATGCTTGATCCCACCAAAGTGCGCCTTCAAGTAAAGCGCTTTTTATTGGCTCAGGTACACCAGCATCTAGATAATAAATAATAGGTTCAACTGCTTCGCTTAGCGCGAGACTTGCATCTTTCTTACTAAGGCGATGACGAGGAATACTGCGCTGAATTAAAGGCTGATCAATATCACTCGCGTAATCTGCATAACTGTTAGACCAAAATCCACTGTAAGGATGAAAAGCGCGGGATTGATAATTATCATCAGGTAATTTGATAAGGGAATGGTGTAAGTTCACGGTAACAGCTGTTGAATCTGGTGTTACAGAGCGTAAATGCTCTCCAGCATCACTGCCTTTATAAGTAACCGTTGCTTCAAGTTCTGTATTATGAGGGAAGGCTTTACTTCGTTTGGCATAGATACCACTGCGATTGACATCAATACTGAAATTACCTTGTTTACGTTTTTTCAGCTTGGTTGATAATTGATGAATATCAGATAAAAGAAAGGGTGTGTAATCAATTAATACTTTTCTGCCATCTTTATTCTGTGAAGCTACTTTGAAGCCCCAGATAATAGAGCTTGCAAAAGCTTCATCAACTGCCTGCCTTTCTAGTTTATTGTCTGTATCAGCACGATAATAAGTATTTAATTGACGAAGAAAAACTTTCTTGCCCACTTTTTCAAAACGGACTAATCGGGTTTCACCAAGTTGACCTCTATCAAGACCAATATCATTAGAGCCAACTCCCTGTGGTAAGCCACTTTGAAATAAGAAGTCTTGCTCAAATTCATTGATTTCCAAATAAATTTTACCATTTTCCTCATCATGGAAAAATGAAAAGTACCCTTTTTGGAATTTCTTACCTTCAACAAACTCACTATAGCTTTTAACTTCCTCACTAAACGCGGCTATTGAAAATGTACTACAAATAAATATTAAAAAGAAACGAAGCGTAAATTTCATGATTTTCCCTATTTTATTTTTGGATCCAGAAATATTTGTTCAAGTCAGTCAATTATTTTTGTTATAATTAGCTCGATAGGTAGCATTAATAGCTTTCATTGTTACCTTTCATAATAAAAGAATATAATGAATTAAAAATGCACCCGCTATTATCTGCTTTTCAACGGCATTAATTAGCTAACAATTTTATGACTCTATTTTAAGAGTCTTACTCTAAATCAATTAGGTAACCCGATGCAACGATTAGCACCAGCTTTACGCGAAGATAATGTGACATTAGACTTAATCTCCCTAATAAAAACCATATTATCGGCAACAAAGGAAATATCATTTCGTGTCAGCCAAGCTCAACTAGGTGATTTAATGGGCTCAACTTCGGATGAAAACATTCAAGGTGAAGTACAAAAGAAGCTCGATGTAGTCGCCAATGATCTCTTTAAAGATATTTTATTAGAATCAGGTTTTGTGAAAGCGATATCTTCTGAAGAAGAAGACACTTCTGTTGCTGGAGAAAAAGATGGCAAGTATCTTGTTTCTTTCGATCCACTTGATGGCAGCTCTAACATTGATATTAACTCGTTAATTGGTACCATTTTTTCTATCCATGAAGCACCTAGCGACATGGATGCCAGTGATCCCGAAATGTTTAAGCAAGCAGGTAACAAGCAGATTTGTGCCGGTTATGTTTTATATGGTCCATCAACCATGTTGGTTATGACGACCGGAAGTGGAACGCATTTTTACGTATTAGACCGTACTCACGGAGACTACTTATTAGTTGAGCGCAATGTACAAGTATCTGCTGATACTCAAGAATTTGCCATTAACATGTCGAACCAACGTTTCTGGAAACCAGAGATGCAAAATTATATCAGTGATTTACTCGCTGGTGATACAGGTCCTCGTGGCAAAAACTTCAACATGCGCTGGATTGCTGCAATGGTCGGGGATATTCATCGTGTACTTTGTCGTGGTGGTATTTTTACTTATCCAGAAGATAACAGAAACCCGAAACAACCATACAAGCTACGTTTAATGTATGAAGCTAACCCGATGGCTTTTTTACTTGAACAAGCAGGTGCTTTAGCCGTGACTAGCGAAGGTCGCATTATGGATATAGAGCCAAGTAGTATTCATCAGCGTGTAGAAGTTATTATGGGCTCTAAAAATGAAGTAGAAGCCTGTTTATCTTATTACAAGTAACCAAGCATAGGCATTCATCAACATGTTGATGTCCAATCAATAGGGATCTAAAAATGAAGTTGAAGCGTGTTTGTCTTATTCTAAATAAGTAGCCAACTTTCGATTCCTATTTTATTCCCAAAAAGGCTCAATTCGTTGAGCTTTTTTATTGGATAAAATTTGTGACTAACAATCAACTTCTCATAATTTTTAGCCCTTACATTTAGATGAATAGGCGCATTAGATTAATTTATATGAGCTACTTTTCACTCAGTTAGCTCATATAAACATAATTTAGTGCCGAGAATGTGAGCTTTAACTTTTCACTTCAGTTGTTTATTTGCTAAAATATTGCCAATTTAAAACATTGCTTCAATATAAAACGCAAAGACGAGAAATTTTTATGCCTAATTACGCTGTTGGACACAAAACCCCTGATTCAGATTCCATCTGTTCAGCCATTGCCCTTTCCTATTTAAAAACTACGTTAGGTGAAGAAACCCTACCAGCACGTTTAGGTGAACTTTCACCAGAAACAATGTTTATTTTAGACAAGTTTGGCTTTGAGCAACCTGAATTAAAAACAAGCTTTGCTGGAGAAGGCATTTACATTGTTGACCATTCTGATCGTATTCAAGGACCTGATGATATTGATGAAGCGACAATTTTGGGTATTATTGATCATCACAAATTAGGCGATATTACCACTTCTACACCGCTAGAAATTTGGGTTCGTCCTGTTGGTTGTACGAATACCATCATCAAAATGATGTACGACTTTTACGATGTAGAAATTCCTAAAAATATTGCCGGGGCTATGTTGTGTGCCATTTTATCAGATACGGTTATTTTTAAATCGCCAACCTGTACTACAGCTGATATTAAATGTGTTGAAGCATTAGCTGAAATTGCAGGCATAGAAGATCCAAAAGCTTTGGGTATGGAAATGTTTGAAGTAAAATCAGCCGTACTAGGCACACCTATTCGTGACTTAGTATTACGCGATTTTAAAGACTTCAATATGCATGGTAACTTAGTCGGTATTGGTCAATTAGAAGTCCTCGACCTTGCTATTTTTGATGAAATGAAACCAGAATTAATCGTTGATATTGCGAAACTAAAAGCTGAAGGTAATCGTCATACGGTTTTATTATTACTCACAGATATTATGCGAGAAGGCTCAGAAATTTTAGTGATCAGCGACAATGCTGATTTAACTGAAAAAGCTTATGGCAAAGCCACTGTTGATGATAAAGTTTGGTTAGATGGTGTATTAAGCCGTAAAAAACAGGTTGTTCCGCCACTTCAAGACTCTTTAG
>Ga0209395_1002124_pt1 | contig 26641 bp, 27 predicted proteins | sample GOMGulsemesocosm_3_FD_184635 | JGI IMG/M metagenome (GOLD analysis project Ga0209395, IMG submission 184635) | Methane-oxidizing microbial communities from mesocosms in the Gulf of Mexico - GOM9D Gulf of Mexico (SPAdes) (version 2) | ecosystem: Environmental > Aquatic > Marine > Cold seeps... | reverse complement strand
CGCCTCCAACAATTACAACTCTTGGAAAGCTAGTTTGTGGTATATTCATAGTTTGAGTACCTCTAACTTAAGTTAATTTCAGTGAAATATTGAGTAGTAAATTTACGAAATATCAAATTAAAACTTCTTAATTACAGTCAAAAAATGCTGTTAAAATTCAAGAGCAAAATCCCTAATAAACATTTCTGTAAACTTTCTTGCACCTAGGTAATTTAAATGAGAGGAGTCTTTAAAATATTTGGCATTTTTAATTGAATCTATATATTGTTTTATGTTATTATTTTTCGCAAACTTTTTATATGTTGCTGTTTTTTGAGGATTGTAATACGGTGATGTAAAAAACACCAATTCTAAATTTTTCGCTTTGGCAAAAGATTTTATCTCATTTAATAAATGATTATTATATTTATCTTTAAAAAGGTAACTTGCTTTATTGTCTTTCAACACAGGTTTCAACCCTATATAAAATTTTTCTCTTCTGGTTTTATTATTAATTTTTAGTAGTAACTCTCTATAACCAATTTTATATCCATAGTTCATGTACCTGTAAAATGGCGTTTTAGTGTCTAAAAAAAAATCATCATCGTACTTTTCTAAATGGTTTTTCACTTCATCATTATCGACATATGGCATAAAATAACTTGCTCCAATAAATGATTTCTCATTAACTAAAGAGAAATCGGACTCATCTAATTGAATAAAGTATTTTTTTGCCTTAAAATTTTTATTTATTAATAGTTTTAATAGCAAAAAGGTTTCTGTAATATCCTGTCCAGAAATGCCCATATTTAAACTTTTTTTCTGGATGCTTTTATCAATCAATTCGGTATCTACATGGTACTCTACCCTCGAGGAACCTAGAAAAATATAATCATACTTTTTTGCACTATTTTGAAACACAAACTCTATCTTATTTCTTATTCCTTTTTTCTTAGCGTAAATAGTAGTGAATAGCAAATCTAGCAGAAATAACATCAGCAATAAAACAACTAGTCTCAAAATAATATATTTAAAAAAATTTCTCATTAAAATTGAAAATAAATGAAACTTGAATGATTTGTAAATTGTCCAAAAACCAATAATAGTATTAATATTACTGCTTCGTTTACCCTTTTACACTTTCCTTCAAAAGGAGTTTCATGTTTTTTATAAATCCATTCAAAAAAACATAAAATTGGAATTAAAAAAACAATTTCAAAAGAATACCTTTCTATTCCTGACAAGTAATCAACATGAAATAAATTCTGATTCCCAAATATTTTCAAAATATACGCAACCGCTTCATTCACCGTATTTGCTCTAAAAAACACCCAAGCAATGGTGGTTAAACTAAATGTTAAAATTATTTGTAGAACCTCTTTAATGGAAGGTAACAATCTATTTTGAGTAGAAATATTAATGTGTTTTCTATTGTTATTCGTTAAAAGTAATGGTAGAAAAAACAGTGCATTTAGTCCTCCCCAAATTACAAATGTCCAATTGGCTCCATGCCAAAACCCACTAACTAAAAAGATAATAAAAACATTTCTAATCTGCATCCATTTAGAGCCTCTTGAACCTCCTAACGGAATATAGACGTAATCTCTAAACCAAGTTGATAACGAAATGTGCCAACGTCTCCAAAACTCTGCGATATCTCTAGAGAAATAGGGGTAATTAAAATTCCTCATTAATTTAAATCCAAACAGTCGAGAAGTTCCTATAGCTATATCAGAATATCCAGAAAAATCGCCATAAATCTGAAATGCAAAATATACTGCTCCTAAAATTAAGGTTAAGCTTGATTGTTCATGGTATGTTCCGAAAATTTCATTTACATAAATAGCACAGTTATCAGCAATCACTATTTTTTTAAATAGCCCCCAAAAAATCAGTTTTACCCCAGAAACTGCTAGTTCATATTTAAATGTTCTTTCCTTATAAAACTGAGGCAATAAATTAGTAGCCCTCTCAATTGGACCTGCAACTAACTGAGGAAAAAAGGAAACAAAGCTTGCAAAAGCAATAAAATTTTTAGTTGGCTTTAATTTATTTTTATATACATCTATTGAGTAACTAAGTGTTTGAAAAGTATAAAAAGAGATACCTACTGGTAAAATGATGTTCAACGAGCTCTTATGCATCACCACACCAACTGAAGACCAAGCTTCAATCCAATTGTCAATAAAAAAATTAAAATATTTAAAAAAGGCCAAAAGACCCAGATTAAAAATCAAACTTACCCAGAGTAAATACTTACGTTTTTTGTTTTTTTTCTCCTTATCTAACAAAATACCAATGGAATAATCTACAATAGTACTTATTAATATTAATATCAGAAATCTCCAATCCCACCACCCATAAAACACGTAACTAGAAACTAAAATCAGTATGTTTTGAGCTCGTAATTTTTTAAATAAAAACCAATAAAACAGAAAAAATGTAGGCAAAAAGAGTAAAAACTCAAAAGAATTAAATAGCATTTTTTAAAATAAAATTCATGCGAAAATACATTATTTATTCTTTCTATGTATTTTTATTTCCTGCAATGTTTTATTCGAGTTTATGTATTCTAAAATTATATTTTCCCGAAGCAAGTCAATCTCTGTGTCAAAATATTTTGCCCATTTATCATCTGTTAAAAGTTTCTTGATGTGTTCAATTCTCTTTTGCGCAGTATCTGCAAAATACAAGAACACTTCTGTACGGTCTTTTTTATGATGGAAATTCACTTCTGAAGCTTCAAAGTCAACAGAAATATAAAACTGTTTTTCAGTTTCGTTTAAGGCATAGAAATCGGTCCATTTAGCAAACCCCAAATAGGATTCCTGATTTTTTAGCTTTGTATCTGAAATTAATCTCCATCTACAATTTGCTACCCGTCCCCAATGGTTAGAGTATCGATACACTCCTTCTGCGGTATACGAATATTGACTTCCCGCTTTGCTTCTAAAATGCACTTGGTTTTCATCAAAAAATTCTTGCTTCACTATTTCAAAAGCGCAGAATGTATGTTTAAAAAAATTGGATTTGGTATAGGTTTTCAAAACTACTATTTAAAACGTTGTTGCGAAAGTACTAAAGCAATTTCAAACGCTATTACAAGAACGCTACAGAAAATAAAAAACATTCCAAATGATAGCTAAAAAAAACGCAATCAAACTAATGACTGCGTTTTTAATACTATGTACGCTGAGATAAACTCAGCACAAGCGATTCACAACGTTTAAGAATAAACGTGTTCTCTGCTTACTTTACTTCTTCGAAGTCTACATCTTCAACAGCATCACTATCTGCTGTTGCAGCTTCTGGCTGCCCTTGTTGTGCACCAGCTTGACCTTCTTGCTCTGCTTTGTACATTTCTTCAGATGCTACTTTCCAAGCTTCATTAATCGTTTCCATTGCAGCATCAATTTGTGCAATATCTTTAGATTCGTGTGCAGCTTTCAATTCTACCAATGCAGCTTCAATTGGACCTTTTTTATCATCAGATAATTTTTCTCCAAATTCTTTTAATTGATTTTCTGTTTGGAAAATCATTCCATCGGCAGCATTGATTTTTTCAGCAGTTTCTTTTGCTATTTTATCAGCATCGGCATTTGCTTCAGCTTCTTGCTTCATTTTTTCGATTTCCTCTTCTGACAATCCAGATGAAGCTTCGATTCTAATCTCGTGAGATTTGTTAGTCCCTTTATCTAATGCAGAAACTTTGATAATACCATTGGCATCAATATCAAAAGTTACTTCAATTTGAGGAACTCCTCTCTGTGCAGGTGGTACTCCATCTAAATGAAAACGACCAATTGTATTGTTATCTGCAGCCATTGCTCTTTCACCTTGTAATACGTGAATTTCTACTGATGGCTGATTGTCTACTGCTGTAGAGAATACTTGAGATTTTTTTGTTGGAATGGTTGTATTTGCATCGATTAACTTTGTAAATACATTCCCCATTGTTTCGATTCCTAAAGATAAAGGTGTAACGTCTAATAACAATACATCTTTTACATCTCCAGATAAAACTCCACCTTGAATTGCCGCTCCTAAAGCAACAACCTCATCAGGGTTTACTCCTTTACTTGGTGTTTTTCCGAAGAATTTCTCTACTGCTTCTTGTACAGCAGGAATACGAGTAGAACCACCTACTAAAATTACCTCATCAATATCTGATGTAGACAATCCTGCATTTTTCAATGCTGTAGAACATGGTGCAATCGTTCTTTTTACTAAATCGTCAATTAACTGCTCAAATTTTGCTTTTGTTAAAGATCTCACCAAGTGTTTTGGTCCACTAGCAGTAGCGGTAACATAAGGCAAGTTAATTTCTGTAGTTGCAGTACTAGATAATTCAATCTTCGCTTTTTCTGCAGCTTCCTTTAAACGTTGTAAAGCCATTGGGTCTTTACGCAAGTCAATATTTTCTTCAGATTTAAACTCTTCAGCTAACCAGTTAATAATTTTCTCATCAACATCATCACCACCTAAATGCGTATCTCCATCTGTAGCTAATACCTCAAAAACTCCGTCTCCTAATTCCAATACAGAAACATCATGTGTTCCTCCACCAAAATCAAAAACAACGATTTTTTGGTCTACTCCTTTTTTGTCCATTCCATATGCCAAAGCAGCAGCAGTTGGTTCGTTTATAATTCTACGAACTTGTAATCCTGCAATCTCACCAGCTTCTTTTGTAGCTTGTCTCTGTGCATCATTAAAATATGCGGGTACCGTAATTACTGCTTCAGTAACATCTTGTCCTAAATAGTCTTCAGCAGTTTTTTTCATTTTTTGTAATACCATTGCAGATACTTCTTGCGGCGAATATAATCGTCCATCAATATCTACTCTTGGTGTATCATTGTCTCCTTTTACAACGCTATAAGGAACTCTAGTTGCTTCTTTTGAAGACTCAGAGAATTTATTTCCCATAAAACGTTTGATAGAATAGACAGTTTTTGTTGGATTTGTTACTGCTTGTCTTTTTGCAGGATCTCCAACTTTTCTTTCTCCACCTTCAACAAAACCTACAATAGAAGGAGTTGTTCTTTTCCCTTCTGCGTTAGGTATAACAACTGGCTCATTTCCTTCCATAACAGAAACACATGAATTGGTTGTTCCTAAGTCAATTCCTATAATTTTACTCATAATACTTATTTATATAATTGTTAATTCTATTTTACAGTTCACTAATAGTCAATTTGTATGCCATTACTTTATCGGTAAGATAATTGTCAGTTTCTTTTCTTTTTGGAGGAAATAAAGTGACAGTATGACATAATTACAATAAAAATTAACTGTAAAAATTCAAAAGAATCTCATTTCTTAAGAGCCGTATTTTCATACATTAGCCAAAAAATAAAGTATGTCGCAGTTTATTAGTGTTTTTGATATGTTAAAGATTGGTGTTGGTCCTTCGAGTTCACATACGCTAGGTCCTTGGCGCGCAACGCAACAGTGGATTAAAAAATTAAAAAACGAAACTATTTTTAATGACATCACCCATATTCATATCGATTTATATGGTTCTTTGTCATTAACAGGAAAAGGGCATGCTACAGATTTAGCCATATTATTAGGCTTAAGCGGAACGGACCCTGAATACATTCCGATTGACACTATTGAGGGTATTATTTCTACCATAAAAGAAACTAGCACATTGCAATTGGACGGAACTAAAAATGTTCCTTATACTGACACTACTGTGGTGTTTAATCGTGATTTCTTGCCTTTTCATTCTAATGGAATGACATTTATTGCCTACAAAAACGAAACCACTATCTCAACAGAAACGTATTATTCTATTGGTGGTGGATTTGTTATTCAGGAAGAAATATTGAAACCTGAAAAGACAAAAATTAGTAAGAAGAATTTTCCCTATCCAATTAAGCGAGCGACTAAACTTGAAGAATATTGCGAAAAAGAGAACAAACTAATTTCTGAAATCGTTTTTCAAAATGAATTGGTACTTCGGTCGGCTGAGGAAATTGACAGAGAACTACACAGAATATGGGATACCATGTTAGAATGCATGTATACAGGCTGTCATACCGATGGTATTTTACCCGGTGGATTACAAGTAAAGCGTAGAGCTTTAGCAATGCACAATAAACTAATTAAGGATGCCAAGTACACAAACTATCATAATTGGATAGATGCAATTAGAACTACTGAGGTTAAGTTTAGAGAAATTTTAAAATGGGTAAGTTGTTTTGCATTGTCTGTTAACGAAGTAAATGCTTCATTAGGGCGAGTTGTTACCGCTCCTACAAACGGTAGTGCTGGAGTGATTCCATCTGTATTAATGTATTACTTAGTCATTGAAAATCACGAAGCTGATTTTGAACACATCAAAAGATTTTTATTAGTTGCGGGAGAAATTGGAAGTATTTTTAAAAAAAATGCAACCATATCTGCTGCAATGGGTGGATGTCAAGCAGAAATAGGCGTTTCATCTGCAATGGCCGCTGGCGCTTTAACAGAGTTATTAGGTGGAAGTCCTGCCCAATGTTTAGTCGCTGCAGAAATCGCTATGGAACATCATTTAGGTTTGACTTGCGATCCCATTGGTGGCTTGGTTCAAATTCCATGTATAGAACGCAATGCAATGGGCGCTATTAAAGCAATTAACGCTGCCGAATTGGCGCTGGATACTGACCCGAAAGAAACTAAGGTTCCTTTAGATAAGGTTATTGATACCATGTGGGAAACAGCAAAAGACATGAACCGCAATTACAAAGAGACTTCTGAAGGAGGATTGGCTGTTACTGTTGGACTTGCAGACTGTTAGAATTTAATGGCATCGTAGTAAATTTTAAAGACAAAAGTGATTGCCTGCCAAAGTTTGACATTTCGAAATGAGCTACAATTGAGAAATCTACTCCTAAATTGAGATTTCTCATTGCATAACAAAATGACAATGAGGCATAAAAAAAAAGACAACTATTTCTCCTTTACTGAAATCGATGTACCGTTTTATCGTGTAAACATCAATTCTGTTTCTGTAGACATCTCTTCAGAAAATCGATAGTTATCAATATTAAACCCCTTTAAACCTTCAATAGTAGTACTATTATTGTCTATAATATAGCGCACCATTAACCCACGTGCTTTTTTAGCAAAGGTCATGATGGTTTTATATTGCCCATTTTTAAAATCTTTAAATACGGGTGTAATCATAGGCACTTTTAAAACTTTCTGATTTACAGCTTTGAAATATTCTGAACTGGCTAAGTTTACCAACAATTCATCATCTGCCAATTCTTCATTTAATGCATTTGCTATTTTATCTCCCCAAAAGGCATACAAGTTTTCAGTCCTCCCTACTTTTAGTTTTTTACCCATTTCTAAACGGTAGGCTTGCATTAGGTCTAACGGTTTTAATAAACCATACAATCCAGATAATATGCGTAAACGATCTTGTAGGACTGGTAATTTCGAAGCGTCTAAAGTTGTCACATCTATACCTCTAAAAACTTCTCCTGTAAATGCAAATATTGCTTGTTTTGAATTCTCTGGTGTAAAAGGCAAACTCCAATTTTGGTTGCGCTCATAATTGAGTGCTGCCAAATCATTAGAAACACTCATAAACTCACTTATTTTTTTTCTTGACAAGGTTTTTAATTTCTTATTTAACTTTATTGAGTCTTCTAAAAATTGTGGTTGTGTATGTAAACTTGTAGCTACTGGAGTTTCAAAATCTAAGGACTTTGCTGGAGATATAATTATTTTCATTTGTATCGTTTTCTTAATGGAGTAAAAATACAATTCAAACGCAGAACATTCAAGTTTTTAAAAACTTTAAAATTGATGTTGTTATAAAGAGAATTGATATCTATTATTTTTATATTTTGGTAGAGCCTAATCAACGCTTTTTATCAATGACTACAATTACACCAGTACTCACAAATGAAAACGTAAAGATTACAGTTCGTTTAGCCAAGAATATTTGGACCGAACACTATACCCCTATTATTGGAACAGCACAAGTAGGCTATATGCTCGATAAATTTCAATCTGCAATGGCCATCGAAAATCAACTAAAAGAAGGGGTTCTGTACTACCTCTTATTACACAATGAAGTTCCTGTTGGTTATTTCTCTTTTCACCTCAAAGAGGCGCATCTATTTTTAAGTAAATTGTATGTCCTTAGTACGGCTAGAGGCCATGGTGTTGGTAAAAAAGCCATGTCATTTATGGAATCTAAAGCAACACAACTGGGATTGGCTAAAATTCAACTTACGGTAAACAAATACAATTCCATCGCCATAAAAGCCTATGAAAAAATGGGATTTATCAATACAGCCGCTGTGATACAGGATATTGGCAATGGCCATGTTATGGATGATTATATTTTAGAGAAGCCGATTCGATAAGTTGCTGGATGAAACAAAACTTCCACCCCATATATATTGGCCACTCTCTTGTGGACATCCCTGCTGTAACAAAACACGACTAAAACCTTCGTTCACATTGGAAATCCCTATACCTAGCGAAACTTAAAAAGCTAGGTATCAACCCAACACATATATTGGCAAAATATTATGATGATCTATTTTAAATTCTCTTATTTTTAAAACTTCATTTAAATAACAAACATGAAACTTAAACCTCAGTTATCCATTTTACTAATTTGTATATCTATCATAGCCAATGCACAACGTTTTGACAATGTTAACATCACCACCACAAAATTAACAGCACATACGTATATGCTTCAAGGAGCGGGTGGAAACATTGGAGTATCTGTTGGAGACGACGGAGTATTTATCATTGACAACCAGTTTGCGCCACTTTCTAAAAAGATTTTAGCAGCCATTAAAAAACTCAGTGACAAACCCTTAAAGTTTTTAGTGAATACCCACTACCATGGTGATCACACGGGAGGTAATGAAAACATGGCCAAAGCAGGGGCAACCATTATTGCTCATGACAATGTACAAAAACGTCTTTCTGCACCAGATCGTAATGGAAAGTTAGATCCAAAAGAGTCACTTCCGGTTCTTACCTTTAACGACAAAATGGCGATTACGATTAACGGCGAAAATATTCTTGCGTTTCATGTTGCTAATGCACATACCGATGGTGATGTGATGTTGTACTTTACAAAAAGTAATGTACTGCATACTGGTGACACTTATTTTAGTCGACGTTACCCGTATATTGATATAAATTCTGGCGGAAGTGTTTCGGGTTTCATTGAAGCCACTAAACGTGCTTTGCTATTTATTGATACTGACACCCAAATTATTCCTGGACATGGAAAATTATCTAACAAAGAAGAATATAAATCCTATTTAAAAATGTTGGAAACACTTAAAAAAAATATTCAAGCAGCAATAGCCACGGGAAAAACAGAAGCACAAATTAAAGCGGACCCGAGCCTCACTAAAGAATATGATGATTTAGGGTATGGAATTGGCCTGGATAGTGGAGAGATAAGAGTTAATTTTTATAGAAGCCTTAAAAAAGAGCAATTGGCCATACGGAAAAAGTAAGATGAAACAATACCCTTTCAAATGATCAGAGAAAGGTGCTGTTTTATTTTAAGACCCGATCTTTCTTCGCATTACCATAATACACTATACAAACACGCATTACAAAAAAAAACCAAGGTATTTCTCACCTCTGACACCATCTGTCATTCTCCGTTTTACTTTTGTGGTATTATAAATTATAAATAACTACAAAATGAAAAATGCAGTAAACTGGTTTGAGATACCAGTAACAAATTACGAAAGAGCGAAAACCTTTTACCAAACGATTTTAAGTCTAGAAATCACAGATTTTCACATGCCAGAAAAAAACGTAGAATATGGTTTTTTCCCACATGATGAAGAAGGCATGGGCGTTGGTGGAGCAATCATGAGAATGGATGAAATGAATCCATCTACAGATGGTTCTACAGTGTACTTAAATGGTGGAGATGATTTAAATATCGCTTTAAATAAAGTTGTAGATGCTGGAGGAAAAGTTTTTATTCCTAAAATGCCCATTGGAGAAAACGGGTTTATTGCTCAGTTTATAGATACTGAAGGCAATAGAGTTGCATTGCATTCTATGAATTAATCAAAAAGTAGAACAATCTAGGAAATAGTGTCGGGTCGAGCGCAGTAGAGGTTTTTTAACATAGTAAAATAGTTAACGACTTCTTTACTTTGCTCGAGGCGACATTATCACTAAATGTCAAGTTTTAAATAAGCTTTCTAGATAATTATTTAATCAAAATTCAGTTACATTTGCGTATGTCGCAGTTATCAAGACTCATATCAATTCTTACCTTGTTAAAATCCAAACGATTGTTAACGGCAACCGAATTGGCAGAAAAATACGATGTAAGTATTAGAACTGTTTACAGGGACATTCGAAAGTTAGAAGAAGCTGGCATCCCTGTATACACTATTGAAGGCAGAGGGTATAGTTTGATGGATAATTATACGGTAGCACCAGTTCAGTTTTCAGAAAAGCAAGCAAACGCATTAATTACAGCTCAACATATTGTAAACCAATCTAAAGACGCCTCTTTTGTAAATGATTTTAACGAAGCATTGACAAAAATTAAGTCGGTCTTTAAAAGTTCTATTCAAGAGAAAAGCGAATTATTACATGACAAAATTCAAGTATTAAATTGGAACTATGAAGAGTTCTCAAGCGATGTACTGTCTGAAATTCAATTGGCAATTACCAACTTTAATTTTGTAGAGATTAATTACCAAAAAGCCAACGACCCAACAATTTCTTTTAGAAAGATAGAGCCCTGTGCCATGTATTCTACAAATCATAAATGGATTTTAATTGCTTGGTGTCATTTGCGTAATGAAATGAGAGCTTTTAGAATTGACAGAATCAAACATTTTAAAATATTACCCGAAAAATTTGAAGATCGAAATTTCACTTTTCAAGATCATTTCTCTTCTGATCCATACTGTAAAAAGTAGCTCCCTTACACTAATCTTGAATTCAGAACACCAACAACTAAATTCGATAACTAAATAATACAAATTCATCATGCAATACGATATAGATATAAAATCTGTATATAAAAACCTATTTCTAGATGTGAGAAATCTAGTGCTTTTAAATCCAAATATTACTGAAACAAAAAAAGAAAGAATCACAACATATGCTGATAAAAACGGTAGTATTTGCCATTTAAGAACAACCTCTAAAGGAGTAGATATTGGTTTTCTAAAAGGAATCCATTTAGAAGACAGACCGTCTTTACTTCATGGAAAAGGAAAACTAGTAAGAGTGTTGTCATTAAAAGGATATCACGAAGTTGTGCTGTTATATTATATACATCAAGCCATAGAAATAAACAACAAAAAAAGTTAATTCAACAATTTTAGTTAGTTTTAAACTGTAAAATCGACAAATCCACACATGAGTTCTTCATTACTTTTCTTACCTGATATTTCTGGATTTACAGAATTTGTTCAAACGACAGAAGTTGAGCATAGTCAACATGTTATTTCTGAATTGTTAGAAGTTTTGATAGAAGCCAATACAGAGCAATTGCAATTGGCAGAAATCGAAGGAGATGCTTTATTTTTTTATAAGGAGAACGAAATTCCGTCCTCAGAAAAACTGTTAGCACAAGTTGAACATATGTTTACGGCTTTTTACAGTCATTTAAAATTATTAGAGAAAAACAGAATCTGTCCTTGTAATGCCTGTTCTTCTGCACCCAAATTACAATTAAAAATTATTGCACATTGTGGGAAATTGCAATTTATCAGTGTGCATAATAGCAGAAAACCTTTTGGCACTCAAGTAATAGAAGCACATCGTTTGATGAAAAATGCTGTTGACAGTGATAATTATGTACTGCTTAGTAAAGAATTGACAAATCACATACACTTGTCAGATTCGTACAAAACCAAATTGTACAATTTCAAAGCAGGTAGTAACTCATATGATGGAAAAGAGCTTAAATACCTCTATGCTATTATTGATAAAAAAGAATTGAAGCTAAAACCATTTCAACTCGCTAAAAAAATTGAATTCGACAAAGCACCTGCTTTTGTTATTGAAAACCAATTTCCAATTGCAGCGAATAAATTATTAGAATACATTACCAATTTTAATTACCGGAAACACTGGGTCGATGCAATCGTTGATTTTGAGTTTAATCCCAACGAAGTAAATAGAGTTGGCACAGAACATATTTGTGTCATTAAAGACAAACATCTAAACTTTACTACAATTACCAAACGGGGTGGCCCTGGGCAATTAGTATATGGCGAAATGACGACAAGTCCACCACCTGTTGATATTTTATATCAATTCCATACAATTACTCCTATAACAAATGTATTGTGCTCTGTACAAACAGAAGTATATATTGAAGCGAAATCTCCACTAAATAAACTAGTGATATTTTTATTTGTTAAAAATATTTTTAAAAAAGGCACTGCAAAAGCATTGCTTAGGCTGCGTGACTTTATTCTTTCTAAAAATCAGTAGTTATTCCCATATAAAAAGCGAAAAGTCTACTTATAAAAGTACTATTTCTCGCTTTTTTTTTTAAACTAATAAATAGATTCTAAAATGAGTTTAGAATAAACTATATATCTTCGTGGTTGGAATGTTCAGAATAGGTTCTCCATTTATCCAAACATTCGACAATATCTTTAGGAATATCAGAGTTAAAACGCATAAACTCACCGGTAGTTGGATGCTCAAAACCAAGTGTCTTTGCGTGAAGCGCTTGTCTTGGTAAGGTTTTAAAACAATTTTGCACAAATTGCTTGTATTTTGTAAACGTTGTACCTTTTAAAATACCATCCCCTCCATAACGTTCATCATTAAATAATGTATGACCAATATGCTTAAAATGAGCTCTAATTTGATGCGTTCTACCAGTTTCTAACTTACACTCAACCAAAGTTACATAGGTTAATCGTTCTAGAACTTTATAATGAGTAACTGCATGTTTTCCAAAATCTCCTTCTGGAAAAACATCCATTTGCAAACGATTTTTAAAACTACGTCCTATATTTCCTTCAATCGTCCCTTCATCTTCATCTACATATCCCCAGACCAATGCGTGGTATAATCGTTCTGTTGTACGGTCATAAAACTGCTTTGATAAATGTGCCATTGCATATTCTGTCTTTGCTACCACTAACAGACCACTTGTGTCTTTATCAATTCTATGCACCAACCCTGGACGCTCATTACTATTGGTTGGTAAATTTTCTATGTGATGAATTAATCCATTTACTAAGGTTCCTGAATAATTTCCATGCCCCGGATGCACCACCATCCCTGGTGCTTTATTCACTACAATTACAGCATCATCTTCATAGATTATATCTAATGGAATATCTTCTGCAACTAATAAATTCTCTGCTGGTGGATACGTTAAAACCACACGAACAACATCATTGGGCTTTACTTTATAATTCGATTTCACAGCGACATCATTTACCAAAACATTACCTGCTTTGGCTGCTTGTTGTACTTTATTACGAGTCGCATTTTCGATAAAATTCATCAAAAACTTATCTACACGCAAAGGCTCTTGCCCTTCACTTGCAATGAATCTGTGATGTTCGTATAATTCTTCGTTTTCTATATCTGTATTTTGTTCTTCCTGCATATTCATTATCTTTTACCGTCTCCTAAAATTAAATCTATTACAGAATTTCTAGGCAGTTTTTCTCCTGGTTTTACTTTCTTTCCGTTATGTTTCATCCCTCTTACAACATCTTTACCAATATCTGGCACATAAGAAAATGCTCCAATTCTAAAACCTAAGGACAACAAATGAGTTCTTGCTTGCCTTTTGGTTCTACCATTTAAATTAGGTAAAATCTCATCTCTGTACTTTGAAGGGTTTATTGTTAAGTATATTTTTCTATTTTCTTTCACAAAACTTCCAGCCTCTGGATTTTGCTCTATCACAGATCTATTTACATAGGTAGGGTTGTAATTTGCAGAATCGATTACTTCGAAATACAAATCAACCTCTTTTAAAACACTTTCTACTTCAGATAATTCCATCTTATGCAAATCTGGAACTTGTATTTTCTGATCGTGATTTGTTGTAAAACCAAACCACCACTTTAAACCAAAAATTATGATAAAAAACGCAGCGATTGCAATAGCAACCTGTTTGAAAAAAGATTTACTTTTAATAAATTGAAATATACTCATGGTCAATTTTTTAACTGAGGACAAAGATATAAAACCAAACGTTAGTCTTTCTATATATATTTTGATAAATTTGTTTTAGTATCGAAAATTTTAAAATGAAACCTTCTTTGAAGGCTTAAAAAAAAGACCAGTTCTAATTTAGTATGTACCAGTGAAAAAAAATATTGCCATCATAATGGGAGGCTACTCTTCTGAAGTAGCTATTTCTTTAACTAGCGGAAGTGTCGTTTATAAAAATTTAGACATCACAAAATACACGCCATATTCAATTCATATTTTACAAGAAAAATGGGTATATATTGATCGTGATAAAAATGAATTCCCAATAGATAAAAACGATTTTTCTGTTCTTATCAATGGCATTAAAACAACTTTTGATTGTGTTTTTAATGCCATACATGGCACTCCAGGTGAAGATGGTAAAATTCTTGCTTATTTTGATTTAATTGGACTGAAACACACTTCTGCTCCATGGTATCAAATGGCCCTGACATTTAACAAAAGAGATACCTTAAGTGTGATAAAACACTATGGAATCCCAGCAGCTACTTCAATTTATTTAAATAAAGGGGATCAAATTGAACCATTAAAAATAATAGATACCGTTGGACTTCCCTGTTTTATAAAACCCAATAACGCGGGTTCTAGCTTCGGAATTTCAAAAGCCTATACTGCTGATGAAATTATCGCTGGTATAGAAAAAGCGTACAAAGAAGATTCAGAAATACTCATTGAAAGTTTCTTAGACGGTACAGAAGTCTCAGTTGGTGTTATTGAATACAGAGGAGAAGTCACAGTATTGCCAATTACAGAGATTACAACAGATAATGATTTCTTTGATTACGAGGCAAAATACCAAGGTAAATCGGAAGAAATAACGCCTGCAAGAATTTCTGAAGTTGCTGCAACTAAGGTCAGAGAACTTGCTAAAAAAGTATATAAAATATTAAGAATGAGTGGGTTTTCTCGCTCAGAATACATCTTCGTGAACGGAGAACCTCATTTTTTAGAAATGAATTCAGTACCTGGTTTAACAGAAGAAAGTTTATTACCACAACAAGCAAAAATAGCCAATATTAGCTTATCAGATTTATTTGACAATGCAATAGAATCGGCACTAAACACATAACACTATGAAAAAAGCAGTTTTCCCAGGTTCTTTTGATCCAATAACTTTAGGACACGTAGATATCATTTCTAGAAGTTTACCGCTGTTTGATGAGATTGTAATTGCAATTGGAATCAATGCCAAAAAGAAGTATATGTTTTCAATTGACGAACGCAAAAGATTTATTCAGAATGCTTTTTTTGCGGAACAAAAAATAACCGTTGAAACATATACCGGTTTAACCGTAGATTATTGTAAAACTATCAATGCCGATTTTATTTTACGAGGGTTGCGTAATCCTGCAGATTTTGAGTTTGAAAAAGCCATTGCCCAAACAAACAGAAAACTATCTGGCATAGAAACTGTATTTCTATTAACCAGCGCCGAAACATCATTTATAAGCTCATCAATTGTTAGAGATGTTATTAAAAATGGCGGTGATGCCTCTATCTTATTACCAAAATCTGTTTCTGACTTTTTAATTAAAAAATAAAACTCTAACAAACAGCTTCCAACACATGTTGGTTTTCTGCTACAAATCCTTCCAATACTTTAAAGAATTTTAAAATATCTTCTTTGGTATTTGTTGCGTTTATGGTAACCAATCGCACAAAAGAGTCTTCGTTAAAAGCTCCAAACCCTACTACTGTTATTTGATGTTCGTATAATAACGTACACAACACTTTAGGATCAATACCTTTATAATTGAAACAAATTGAAATAGAATCCTCATAACTATACAAGGTGTAATCTGGGTGATTTGCTACATAGTTTCTGGCAACATCTGCTAAGTCAAATTGTTGGTCAACAATTTTCTCTAATCCAGTGGTTCCAACCGATTTCCACAAAGTCCAAAACTTTAGAGCATCATTTCTACGTCCACATTGAAAAGATGTCTTCCCTAAGTTAAAATCATCTCCGTCTGTTTGGTATAAATAATCTGCCTCATTGCTAAAAGAATCATGCAATTGCCTTTTATCCTTCACTAAAATAATAGAACAAGTCATTGGTGTTCCAAGCATTTTATGTGCATTGTAACTAAATGAATCAGATTTTTCAATTCCCTTTAGCAAATGTCTTTTTGCATCACTAAAAATAACAGAACCACAATACGCTCCATCAACATGCAACCAAATAGCATATTTCTCTGTAATTGTAGCAATGGCATCAATTGGATCAAAAGCGCCTAGTACAGTTGTTCCTGCAGTTACATTAACAAAAGCTGGAACCAACCCATTTTGAATATCAATATTGATTTGTTCTTCTAATTTAGCAGGAATCATTCGCCCCTTAGCATCCGCTTCTACATACCTAACATTATTCCTACCTAATCCTGCAAAACTTGCATTTTTAGCATTCGAATAATGAGACTCTTTAGAAGTATACATTACCAAAGGTTTTGTCATTCCATTTTGTCTACAGCCAGGGTCTTTTGCGTCTCTAGCCATAATTAAGGCCATATAATTACTCATAGATCCACCCGTTGGGAACGTCCCATTACTTCGAGATCCATATCCTATCATTTCACAAGATTGTCTAATTATTTCTTGTTCAATACCAACTTGGGGGCCCGCTACTTTATAGGTATACATGCTGTTATTTAGTACAACCGCCAATAGATCTCCTAAAACAGCTTTTGACTGTCTCCCTCCAAATAACTGATTAAAAAATAAACTAGTTGCTGTTTTTGGAGTAGCAACTAGTACATCTTTGAGAACCTTTTTAAAGGCACCATCTACCATTGCAGTTTCGTTAAGCGATAAGTCAATGGTAGTATATAGAACATTTGAATCAATGCGTTTTGCAACTGGATGATTTTCTTCTTCATTTAACAAAACTTCAACCAACTCGTTAAAAAGCATTAAATCATTACTTAATTCAGACATATATTTTTATGGTTTATTAATGTTTATTGATGAATCACTTCGACGTTATCGTATGATAGTTCCTTACGAATAAATTCATTTTCTTTTGAATCGTATACCTTACAATTTTTAATTGGATTGGCATACAAATGCAACGACATGCTTCTTTTCTTTGATCTATTTTCTAGACTATGAAACCCCATGAAATCAATCATATAAGCTACGTCCCCAGGTTTAGTGTCTGTGGTTTTGACACTCATTAATTTCCCTTTTTCATTTTGAGCATAGACCTGTTCTCTGAATGCTCCTTCTACAAAATACACCCAACATTCTTCTCCTCCATGATCATGAATTGCTGTAATTTGTTCTTTCTCCCAGCAAATTAAAATCAGCTCAAAGTTTTCGTTTTCTACAATACAATTACGGGTATAACAGGTGTCTGACCAAGTTGCATATTTTTCAAGTTCTGCAATTGGCAATTTCATAGATTTTAAAATAGTAGTGTACTTTGTCCTCTCCTCTTCATCAAGAACTTGAATTAGCTCTGACATTGTTTCTAAGGGTTTTTGAGTGTTTTTTGTGGATTCCAAGGGTTTTTTGAATGTTTTTTCGCATTAAATTAAAGAAAACTTCTATTTTCCAATTTATCGCTAAGATACATTTTTAGAGTTGTCAAAACGAATTTTTCAGAAATATATAAGCTCAAAAAAATTACCAAAATAAAACCCATACACAACAATAGCCACAAAACTACCTAAAAACCAACACATTACAGCTTCTTATTTAAAAAACCATATCATGTCTTTAAACTATAGAAATTTTATTTAATCGCTTATTACTGCATCAAAAAATAAGCAACCATTTTTCTCATTTTAATTTACTCAGTTTTCTTAATTTAAAAGACAAATTAAAAAGATAATTCCTTAATTTTAAAGTTTCATATTTTACACATAAACAACATTTTGAAGGCACAAAAAACAAGAACTTTTTTCGGGTTCGCTTTTCCCATTATGTTAAGCATTTTTCTATATTGGGATTCAGACTATTTTTCAACACATTATTTCAATGGAAGACTCATGTTGAACTTCATTATAGTTAGCTATTTTTTATGGATGTTAACTGTAGCCGATTTGAAATTAAAGAAACTGATGATTGGTATGGTATTGTTATCAATCTTTGGAGAACAATTATTTTGTAATTGGCTAAACATGTATGACTATAGAGACAATACAATTCCTTTTTATGTTCCTTTCGGGCATGCAATTGTTCTTGCTTCAGCATATATGCTATATCAAGTAACAAGTAAGTTTAACACGAAAAGAAATACAGAAAAAATTGCTCCATTTTTCTTTGGCCTCATTTTTTCAGTGGCCATACTGTTTTTCGGAGATTACTTAACACTTATATTAGGTATCTTATTCTTTCATTCCCTAATTCGAAAAAAATGGAGTCCTTTCTATTGCTACCTTGCTCTTTATGTACTGACAATTGAATATATAGGCACCTATTTTGGCATTTGGACATGGAAACCCAAAGCATTTGGGTACATCCCTACCCTAAGCCCTCCAGTTGCAATTGCCTATGCATATGTTGGTGCGACCTCACTATTAACTAGAATTTTGAAATTTCTAGAACAAAAAAAATTATTACCTGTTTAATTTCACCTCTTTAAATTGCATCCTATTAACGTTAAAAAATGTTAATCTTTTTACAGCGTATAAAAAAATGGTAACTTAGTGAGCACTAAAAAAATCAGGCAATTGAAAACACTCACAATCAACGGAAAAAACCATTCACTAGAGGCACCAAATGACATGCCTTTGCTATGGGCAATTAGAGACATTATTGGTTTAACGGGAACAAAATACGGCTGTGGCGTTAGTCAATGCGGTGCTTGTTCTATACTTATAGATGGCGAAGTTGTACGATCTTGTGGTTTACCGGTTAGCTATGGAGTTGGTAAAAACATCACAACTATTGAAGGCAAAACAGACAATCTAGAATACATAAGAGAAGCTTGGGAAGACATCAATGTTCCACAATGTGGATATTGTCAATCAGGACAAATAATCGCTGCAACTTCTTTACTAAATAGCAATCCAAATCCTACAGATGAAGATATTGATGTTGCAATGAGTGGAAACATTTGTAGGTGCGGAACCTATCCAAGAATTAGAAAAGCCATACATAAAGCTGTTAAACTTAAAAACAAATAGATATGGAAGCGATACAAAATATGAGCCGTAGAAATTTCGTTAAAGTTTTTGGATTGGCTTCTGGGGGATTAATTATTGGTTGTCAATTCACCTCAGAAAAAGAAATTGTTAGAATAGATGACGGAACCACTTTTGCTCCTAACCTATTTGTGCAGCTTAAAAAAGATGGGAAATTAGTTTTATTATGTGCTCGTTCTGAAATGGGACAAGGAATTAGAACTTCATTAACCTCTGCCATTGCTGATGAAATGGAAGCAGATTGGGAATATGTATCTGTAGAACAAGCAACAGGTAATAAAAAATTTGGAAATCAAAACACCGATGGCTCTAGAAGTGTACGAACTATTTTAGGACCAATGCGTAAAATGGGTGCTATTGCGAAAGCTATTTTAATTGAAGCTGCGGCAAAAAAATGGCAAGTTTCACCATCAGATTGTACCGCAGAAATGCATTATGTACACAATAAAAATAATAGTACAAAAATATTTTTTGGCGATTTAGTTGAAGAAGCGATGCTCATCGAAATCCCCAAAGACGTAAAACTTAAAGATAAAAAAGATTTTAAATACATCGGTAAAACATTAAAAAGCATCGACATAAAAGAGTTTACTCATGGTGCTGCTACTTATGGATTAGATGCACGTTTGCCAAATATGAAATTTGCGGTGATCGCACGTTGTCCTTCTGCATTTGGGACTGTAAAAAGTTTTGATAAATCTGAAGCGGTAAAAGTTGCAGGAGTCGAGGCTGTTTTCGAAGTAGACCGCGTAAAAAGACCATTTGGAATGATGGGCGGTATTGCCATCGTTGCCAATAATACATGGGCAGCAATTCAAGGAAGAAACAATTTAGAAGTTGCTTGGGACAAAGGAACAAATGGAACATACAACAGTGCTAGATACACACAAAAATTAACCAATCGAGTACATACAAGAGCTAAAGTTGTCCCTCCTACAAAAGGGAACGTAGCTACCGCTTTTTCAAAAGCTGCTAAAACAGTTGAAGCGACATATCAGTTACCTCATTTAGTACATGCTCCAATGGAAACGCCAAATGCATTGGCTTGGGTTCATGACGGAAAATGTGAAGTTTGGGCACCCGTACAATCGCCTCAATCTGCCAGAGCAGAAGCTGCCGCTTACTTAGGAATAGACGTAAAAGATGTAACCATTAACGTTACTTTTTTAGGCGGTGGATTTGGACGAAAATCAAAGCCTGATTTTGTTGTTGAAGCAGTTGCTTTATCAAAAAAAATGAAGGCTCCTGTTCAGGTGGTTTGGACCAGAGAAGATGACATACAACACAGTTACTACCACACTACAAACGCTCAATACCTTAAAGCATCTCTAGACAAAAATGGAGATGTCACAGGATGGCTTCATAGAACTGCCTTCCCTTCAATTAATTCTACTTTTATGCCAGGTGCAAATTATGCTGCTGGATGGGAAATTGGTCAAGGAATGAATAACAATCCTTTTGAAATTGCCAATACACGTTATGAGAACGCTAAAGCAGAACCCTTTGTCAGAATTGGCTGGTTGCGTTCAGTATGTGCAATATTCCATAGCTTTGGAATCAACTCTTTTATTGATGAGTTGGCCAATAAAGCAGAAAAAGACCCTTTACAATTTAAATTAAATTTGATTGGAAAAGATCGAATTCGGGAAGAAAAATCTCCACATCCTTTAAATACAAAACGCTTAAAAAACGTGATGAATATTGCTGCTAAAAAAGCAAATTGGGGAAGAGAACTACCTGAAGGACATGGATTAGGAATTGCTTTTTATTATAGTTTTTTTAGCTATGTAGCCTCTGTTGTAGAAGTTTCTGTAATTAATAACAAAGTAAAAGTTCATAATATTTGGACCGCTATAGATTGCGGAATGGTATTAAACAGAGATAATGTATTAAATCAAATGGAAGGCGCAGCTGTCTTTGGAATGTCGATTGCTTTACATGGAAAAATTACGGCAAAAGATGGAGCCATAGAGCAAAGTAATTTTCATGACTATACGATGACCAGAATGTATGAAGTGCCAACAATAGATATTACAATTGTAGAAAGTAATGAAGCCGCTACTGGTGTTGGTGAACCAGGTGTTCCTCCGATTGCACCCGCAATTGTAAACGCAATTTTTAATGCTTCTGGAAAGCGCTATAGAACATTACCTTTATCTGATCACGGAATTGTATAACATCTAATCAACACGTAGCTTCCTGCTTTGGCAGGAAGCTTTTTTTTATGAAAAAAGGAATTATTGACATTGTTCGCTTTTATGCTACAGGAATTGGATTCATTTATATTCTTTACTTGCTTTTTGGGCATTCTAATACCCAAGACTTTTCTCCATATCATTATGCAATATTACTGCTGTATTTTTCAGGTATCATATGGCTATTTTATAGCATCTATAAGTACTTTTCTAAAAACAAAAAAACAGCATATTACAAGACTTTGATATTTCTAAATCTCAGTATTATCTTTTATTTTACTTTCTGGGTAACGTCCCCTTAGTATAAAAGCCTCATGAATGAAAATTTTAATTCATCAACTTTAATCCTACTTTCTGGAGGAAAATCTTCTAGAATGAAAGAACCAAAAGGCCTCTTAAAGCACAATAATACCTTTTGGATAGTATCACAAATAGAAACCTTTATTGGTACAGAGGTTTTTATTGGCCTAGGGTATGACAGTGAATTGTATTTTAATGCAATTCCTTGGCTAAAAGAGGCTCTTAAAACTGGTATCACTTATAAAGAAAAGAAAATTAGAGTGGTACTAAATCCAAGTCCCGAATTGGGGTTCTTCTCTAATCTACAATCCGTTTTAAAACATGTAGATTCAAACAAACAAATAGTAATTCTACCAGTAGATGTTCCTCTTTTCAATAAAAAAGAACAAGAAAAACTAAATACACAACAGAATCTAATTGTTATCCCAAAGTACCAAGAAAAAAAAGGACACCCAATTAAAACAACTCCAACATTTTGGAAATCTCTTTTAAACGTAAACCTTTCTGACCCGAATGCCAGATTAGATTTTCAAATCAAAAAAAAGAACCCATCAGAAATTTCTTTTATAAAAGTTTCTGATGGGTCATGTATTCAAAATTTAAACACCCCAAAAGATTGGCAAGTGTTTATTTCTGATTAAAATTTATATTCTGATAATGGCTTAGGAAAATCTTCTGGGTTTGCTGCTAAGTGATACCTAGGATCATCAATTGCCTCTTCAATTACCCCTTTAAAAATAGGACTAGACTTATACAACAGCACTTTACAATCTTCGCTTAAATGTTTTAGTTTAATTGTTTTCCCTTGTGCCTGATATTTTTCTACTAAAGCAAAAATAGCTTCAATTGCAGAATGGTCACTAATTCGTGCTTCGACAAAATCTATCTCCACCATTTTTGGATCATTTTTGGCATCAAACTTCTCATTGAATGCCGAAATACTTCCAAAGAATAAGGGCCCCCATATTTCGTATACTTTGGTTCCATCTTCTTTAACACGCTTTCTTGCTCTAATTTTCTTGGCATTTTCCCATGCAAAAACCAATGCAGAAATAATAACTCCCACAAATACAGCAATTGCCAAATCAAATAAAACTGTTACAACAGAAACTACTATTAAAACAAAAGCATCAGAAGCCGGAATTTTTCTTAAAATTCGAAAACTAGACCAAGCAAAGGTTTCGATAACCATCATGAACATCACCCCAACCAAAGCTGCAATTGGTATTTGCTCAATATATTTATCTGTAAATAAAATAAATGTTAGCAAAGTTAAGGACATTACAATTCCAGAGACTCTTCCTCTACCACCTGCATTAATATTAATTACTGTTTGTCCAATCATTCCACAACCACCAGTTCCTCCAAACAATCCACTTACAATATTCCCTGCTCCTTGTGCAACACATTCTCTATTTCCATTCCCTCTAGTTTCAGTCAACTCATCTACTAAGTTCATGGTCATTAATGATTCTATCAAACCAACACTAGCTGCTAGAAAAGCATAAGGTAAAATAAACATAAACGTATCTAAGTTGATTGGTAAGTTTTGCCATAATTCTGCATTGGGGGTTGGAAATTCCCCAGACAATCCATCTCCTCCACCTTCAATAATATAAGACCCAACAGTACTTACGTCAATACCTCCAAAAATCACAATTCCAGTGGTTACCAAAATAGCAGTTAAAGCCGCTGGAATCTTTTTTGTCAATTTTGGAAGTAACCAAATAATTGCCATTGTTAACCCAACTAAACTCAACATTATATACAATTCGCTACCATTCATTGCAATATTTATATAACTCTTTACACCTTCAGCAGACATGGTTGCTTCTTTGTGTGTAAACATTTTCACCTGAGCGATAAAGATTACAATTGCCAATCCGTTTACAAACCCCATCATTACAGAGTGTGGAATTAAACGTACAAAACGACCTAATTTTAATAATCCAGCACCTATTTGAAAACAACCCATTAAAATAACGGCTGCCAACAGATAATAATACCCCATATTATCTATAGGTGTATCCATTAACATTCCTTTAGCATGACCTTGAGAAATCATGGTTACAAAAATAACTGCAACAGCACCAGCTGCACCAGAAATCAACCCTGGTCTACCACCAAAAACTGCAGTAATCAACCCGATAATAAAAGCTCCAGAAAGTGCTACTAGTGGGTCTATCTGTGCTACAAAAGCAAATGCTACTACTTCTGGGATCATTGCTAAAGAAACAGTAATTCCGGCAAAAGTATCGTCTTTTATATTCAACGTTTTACTTTTAATATATTTCATCATGGCATATAAGTTTTCTGAAAGTCGGCAAAGATAAGTTTAATTTTAGATTTAGTTTTTATAATACGCATCTAAAACCAACTTGATGTTTGCATAGGTATTCTTCATTGCCTGTTGCACTTCATGGTTATTTTTGAAAAGGACCTTAGTAATCCCTTCTTCCAATTGTGGCTTTAAGTTCTTTTGAAAATCAGCTTTCATCAAAAACCAATGTGTAATTTTCATTTGTTGAATGTTATCCATATAAAATAAATGATGCGTAATTAACAAAGGCTTTATCAACTCTAAATTTTCAGCACCACATTCTTCTTCCACTTCTCTAACGGCCGTTTCTTCTATGGACTCTCCTTTTTCAGTTCTTCCCTTAGGCAGGTCCCAAACATTAGATCGGTATATAAAAAGTATTTCTTTATTTGGGTTCGTTACTAAACCTCCAGCGGCATACACAACTTTAAATTCTTTTTTAAAAGTCGCCCAATCTGAAGTCAAATTTGAACAGAAGAGATTCACCCCGTTCGTATTTCCTCTTTTCAATTTATGTATAATTTCATCAATCACCACCTCATTAAAAATATAAACAGGATAGTTGTTATCATTTTTTAATGAATCTGTTAAGATAATTGGCTTATCATTTACAAAAACTTTATACATTTGCGACATGATTTTAAACAAAGATACAGCAAAAAAAACAGCTGAATTTCTATTACAGATAAAAGCGATAAAACTAAACCCTACAGAACCTTTTAATTGGGCTTCTGGTTGGAAATCTCCTATTTATTGCGACAACAGAATTACCCTATCCTTCCCTGCTGTTCGAAATTTCTTAAAAGAAGAAATTGCTAAATTAGTAGAAGAGAAACATGGAAAACCTGATGTTATTGCAGGTGTTGCTACTGGCGCTATTGCCATTGGTATTCTTGTTGCCCAAGAATTAGGTGTTCCTTTTGTATATGTTAGACCTGAAGCGAAGAAGCATGGTAGAAAAAACCAAATTGAAGGGCATATTGAAAAAGGTCAAAATGTCGTTGTCATTGAAGATTTAATTAGCACTGGGAAAAGCAGCTTACAAGCCGTAGAAGCCTTAAAAGAAGCCGATGTGAATGTTAAAGGAATGGTTGCCATTTTCACTTATGGGTTTGACATTGCTTCAACGAACTTTAAAGAGAAAAATATTGAATTAACAACTTTAAGCAGCTACGAACACCTACTTGAACAGGCCTTAGATAACAAGTACATTTCAGAAAAAGAATTAAACACTTTACAAGCTTGGAGATCAAACCCAAGTAAGTGGAATCAATAATATAAAATTATGAATTTAAAAAGTGCAAAAGTATCTGTTTCAAAATCTTCAAAGGAAGTATTTGAATTTTTATCAGATTTAAAAAACTTTGAGCAGTTGATGCCAGAAAACACACAGAAATTTGAAGTTGATGGTGATTCTTTTTTATTTTCTTTAAAAGGGATGCCAGAAATTAGATTGGTTTTAAAAGAGAAAACGGCATTTTCTAATATTACTCTAGGAGCAGCAAGTAGCAAATTACCTTTTACCTTATCTGGAAATTTAACTGAGGTTTCTGAAAATGAATCTCAGGCACAATTAGAATTTAGTGGAGATTTCAATCCAATGATGGCCATGATGGTCAAAAAACCATTAACGAAATTCATTGAAGTATTGGCTGAAAATATTTCTAATCTTTAAGCAATAGAAACTTCTTTAATTCCAAATTCTTGTATGGATTCATCTTCAAACTCAATTTGTAATTTTCCTTGAAGAGAAACACCAACTATTTTACCCATAAACAAAACATCCTTGCTATTTCTAAACATAGTAGGGATGTTTTTTTTATACAACAATTTTAAATAATTCTCCTTTAAAACCTCAGGGGTCGACTTTGTAATAAAAGCAATCATCCTTTTCAACTCTCCTACAAATTCATGAAGCAGTTCATCCAAATCAACATCCTGTTTTACTTCATTTTTTATGGAGGTGACATTTTTTAAGTGGCTCGGAAAAAATTCTTGATTTACATTAATCCCAATTCCAATAATTGATGACTTTATCTCTATGCCTTGCATGACATTCTCTACCAATACACCACAAATCTTTTGATTAGATGACAAAATGTCGTTTGGCCACTTAATCGCTAACCGAGGTAATTTATACTTCTCTAAAGTATAAATTACAGCCAAAGAAACGGCATAGTTAATAAACACCTTATTGGCTATAGGTAATTTATCAAAGGCCACATAAACACTACAAAGTAAGTTCTTATTTGGTTCAGAAACCCATTGGGTCCCCATCTGGCCTCTGCCATTTTTTTGCTCTTTAGTTGTAACGATTGTATAGTTTTCGAGACTAGTATTCTGTGCCAATTCTTTTAAAAAAGAATTGGTAGAGTCGATGGCATCAAGTTTGATTATCTTCATTTGTTAAATATTCTACAAACAAGTTGAATATTGCGCAAAATACTCATAAAAAAATAATAACTTTGTTTTAAATATTAAAG